>Ga0335072_10000559_pt1 | contig 70287 bp, 65 predicted proteins | sample Lox_Sample_21_FD_206725 | JGI IMG/M metagenome (GOLD analysis project Ga0335072, IMG submission 206725) | Soil microbial communities from Loxahatchee National Wildlife Refuge, Florida, United States - Lox_Sample_2.1 | ecosystem: Environmental > Terrestrial > Soil > Wetlands | place: USA...
TGCCACCGGGTTTGCCGCCCGGCATGCCGCCGTCGGCGTCGTAGTCGCCGCCGGTCGCGGCCCGCGCCGTCGCGCAGTTGACGTGGGTCGAGGGGTCGAACGTGGTCGCGAGGTCGGCCTTCGGCGCCGGCAGCTCGCCGACGTTCAGCATCACCTTCGCGCGCAGCTGGGACATGTCGCCGGCGCTGTCCCACTTGATGCCCGAGTCCAGCTCGCCGATCGAGACGTCGGGGCGCCCGACGCTGACCTGGAAGGCGGTGTGGATCGGCGTGCCGGCCGCGATGCACGAGCCGGTCGCCGCCGGCATCGTCGCGTTGGCGTCGACCAGGCTCATGCCGGTCACGCCGCACAGCTCGTCGGTCTGGGAGTTGTCTTTCGCGATTGTCACCGCTTCGGCGGGATTGCTCGACGGCTGCGCGGGCGTCGCGGCGAACTTCCAGCCGAGGCTGCCGAGGTTGCTCGGCACCTGTCCCGGAGCGAGCTTCCAGCTCGCGGGGTTGCCCGGAGCGCCGGTGCCGAGGTAGGGGAACGCGGCCAGCGCCGAGCCTGCGCACAGCGCCAATACGAGCAGCGCCAGCGCGAGCAGCGCGAGCAACTGCCCCGGGATCAGCCGGCCGAGCGCCCTGTTTGCGAGCGCCCGTCTCGGCCCGGCGGCCCGTCGCCGCGCTCGCCGTGCCGCCCGGCGCGAGCCCATTGCCTGCATGCCGGCAACCCGTGGCCTGGGGAAGCGCCCCGCGCTTGCTTCCCCAGGCCCTACCGGGTATTCCCCGCCGCTCCCGTCTCGCATGTCGCCCCTCCATCCCCGAGGGGGGAGCCGGATGGAAGGCTCACCCCAAGTTGACACTCCGTAGGTTTACAGCCCGTAGCTCTAATTCCCGTTACCTACGCCTTGTAAACTCGAAAATCTGACGCTCGAGGACTCGACCGATACCAGCGGGCTCATCAGCGGTTACCGGCACGGCCGGGTGCCGCGCGCCGTGCGCGAGCAGCAACTGCTCGACGTGGCGGAGGAGCAGTTCGCGGCCAACGGCTACGGGGGCGCCTCGATCGAGGTGATCGCCCGCGTCGCGGGCGTCTCGCGCCCGATCGTCTACGACCACTTCGGCGACAAGGAGGGGATCTACATCGCCTGCCTGCGCCGCGCGCGGCACGAGCTGGAGGAGATGATCCTGCAGGCGGTCGCGCAGGCCGGCACCCCGCGCGAGATGATCGAGGCCGGGACCGCCGCCTACTTCGAGTTCGTCGAGCGCCGGGGGCAGCGCTGGGCGGTGCTGTTCGGCGGTGTCGAGCTGGCGGGGCCGGCCGCGGAGGAGATCGCGCGGCTGCGGTTCGAGACGGTGGCGCGCATCCAGGAACTGATTGCGGCGATCGCGCCCGGCGCCGACGCCGAGACGATCGAAGCGTTCTCCCACGCGGTGTCGGGCTCCTCCGAGCAGGTCGCCAAGTGGTGGCGGGCCAACCCCGGGGTCGAGCGCGAGCGCGTGATCGCGCTGCAAGTGGCGTTCGCCTGGAACGGGATCAGGCAGCTGCTGCCCGGCGAGACCCCTTAGCCGCTCCGACGGTCCGCCGGCGGTGCCGCGTCCCTGCGCCACGGCGCGGGCTCGGCGTCCCGGCCCGGCCGGTCGGCACGACGGGGCGCCCTGGGGCGCCCCGTCGCATGCGTTCCGGGCCGGCGCCGTGTGGCGCGCGGCTTCTCGCGGCTCAGTGCTTCTTCTTGCCCTTCTTCTTTTTCTTGGCCTTGACCGTGAAGTGGTAGGTCTTCACGACCGGTGCGCCGCCGAGCACCGACTTGTAGGTGAGCTTCGCGGTCAGCGACACCTTCTTGCCCTTGGCCAGCGCCTGCTTGACCTTGCGCGAGGGCTTGACCGTGATCTTCAGCGGCACGCCCGCTTTGCCCTTGGCCGTGACCTTGCCGGAGACCGTGCTCTTCGGGCGGCACTTGCCGTGGATCTTGATCTGGCCCCGCTTGCACTTCTTGGCCTTGGCGGCCGAGGCGTTGCGTGAGATCGTCGCGGTCGGAACCGTGACTTCGACCGTCGCGGTGCCGTCCTGCGTCGGCACGAACGTGATCGTGACGGTGCCGTCGGAGTTGGCCTTGATGCTCTGGATGCGGTAGCTGCTGTTCGGCGTCGGCGGGGCCGGCACCCAGATGACCTGCGCCGCCGAGCTGGGCTCGGAGGTGTCCTGCCCGCCGTTGGCGTTCAGGTCGAGGAACATCTGCAGGGTGTCGATCCCGGCGGCGGTGCCGACGTAGCTGATCACGGCCTGCCCCGCGGCGTTCGTCGTGACGCTGCCGGTTTTCGGGTTCGCTCCGCCGATCGAGTAGACCAGCGGGCGGTTCGCATACGGCGTGCCGACGTTGTCGGTGGCCGTCACGGTGATCGTCGCGGTCTGTCCGACGGTGCGGTTCTGCGCGACCGGCTGCACGACCAGGCTCGACGGGATCTGCGTGCGGTTGATGATCGCGAACGACTGTTCTTTTCCGTTCGCGAGGCCCGTCGTGCGCAGCTGGTCCCACTCGACCCCGGCCCCGTCGTCGACTTCCTGCGGCTCGATCGTTTCGTTGAAGGCGCGTTCGTCTTCGACGGTCGTTTCCACCGCGTTCCAGATGCCGTCGTCCGTCGGCGAGTACGCCCCGAGCGGGTTCGACCAGAAGGCCTCCTGGAAGGAGGACCAGGGCAGGAACGGTTCGCCGGCCTCGATGAAGCCGCCGAGGATTCCCGAGCCGGTGTTCTGGCCGCCGATGAAGCGCGGCGGGCCGGCGAGGAACGAGCCGATGCCCCGGTCGTTGCCGTTGACGTACAGGTCGCCGGCGTACATCGCGCGGAAGTAAAGCGTCGAGCCCGAGGTGTTCTTGACGTTGAACACCGAGGTGAACTGCGGCGCGCCGTTGACGTACGTCGTCGTCTCGGTGACCAGGGCGTCTTCTTTGGCGCCTGAGTCGATCACCTTGAACACGGTCGTCTGCGAGAGCGGGTTGCCCGCGGAGCCGTCACCCGTCACGGGCGACTGCGACACGGGGGTGTAGATCCCGCTGAGGCCTTCGCCGGCGATCGAGCCGGGGCCGGCGTGGCCCTCGAAGCCGAAGGTCTTGCCCTGCAGGTTCGCCGGCTGGCCCGCGCCGGCTTTCGGGAAGGCGAGGAAGAAGCCGCAGTCGCCGACCTGCGAGTCGCCGGGGTAGTAGTTGTTGTTGACGACGCCGTTGACGAGGTAGCTCGACTGGCATTGCCCGCGTGGCCCCACGTACACGCTCAGCGGGTTACCGCCGAGGCTGACGGCCGTTTCGTCGGAGACGGCGCCGGCGCTGGGGGCGAGCGCGAACAGCGCGGTGAGCGCGAGCGCGGCGGCGATCAGCGCGGCGCCGATCCCGGCGCTCCCGATCCGCCTTCGTGGGCTGCCGCCGCGCTGCGTCCCGCCGCGGCGATGGTCGACGTTGCGATGCATCGAGTTACCTCCTGTAGTGCTGTCCCAGTACACGTCCGGCTTGCACACACCAACGCGACCGATCCCGGCGGTGCCGTCCCGGCAGGCTATAAGGCGGGGCAGTCCCCTCGTGCCGGCTGGACGACCATTGCTCGCTCGTGCGGCCCGCCTGTTCCCGGCGTTTCGATCGTGCGTGCGGTCCGCGGCCTCATCCGAACGTGAACGCGAACCCGCTGATCCCGGGCGCGAAGCGCAGGCTCAGCCGGCGGCGCTCGTCGTGCGGCAACGAGACGAGCGTGTACAGCCGCTGGCCGCGGACAGTGACGACGCCGCCGTGCACGTCCGAGCCGGCGTAGCGGGCCGGGATCGGGCGGCCGTCGAGCAGCACCTGCAGCTGCCGTGGCGTTTCGCCCGCGGAGCTGAGCACGAGGTACACGTGCTTTGCCTGGAAGTCGACGTCGATGCCCGCGCCCGCGAGCGCTTCGGCGGGCTGGCCGCCGATCTTCCAGGTGCCGCTGTAGGCAAACTGGTTGAGGCCGAGCCCGCCGCTCGCGGGCGCGCCATAATCGTGGACGCCGTCGCGGGGGCGCTGCAACCAGCCTTCGGCGCGCTCGGTGCCGAGGTAGGTCTCGGGAGTCGCGAGCTGGCTGGGCACGACGACCCCGCGGGGCGCGCTGCGCCCGCCGATCTGATGGCCGGCTTCGGCGAGCAGCGCCCGGATCGCGGTTTCGGTCTGGTCGTAGTCGCCCTCGCCGAACGTCGCGTAGCGCACGTGCCCGCGCGCGTCGATCAGGTAGTCGGCGGGCCAGTACTCGTTGCCGTAGGCGTTCCAGGTGCCCATCTCGTTGTCCTGGACGACCGGGTAGCGCAGGCCGAACTGGTCGATCGCGTTCCTGACGTTCGCGGCGTCGCGCTCGAAGGCGAACTCCGGGGTCTCCACGCCGACGACCGTCAACCCGTCGTGGCGGTAGCTGGCGTCCCACGCCTTCAGATAGGGGAGCGTGCGGATGCAGTTGATGCAGGTGTAGGTCCAGAAGTCGATCAGCGTGACGTGCCCGCGCAGCGCGGCGAGCGAGAGCGGCTTCATGCCCGGCGTGTTGAACCAGTCCTGGGTCTGCATGAATTCGGGGGCGGGGCCGAGGTTGCGCAGGCCGCGCGCGTCCGCCAGCAGCGTCGCCTGGCTCGCGTTCGCGGGCGCGGCCTTGACGGTCGAGGCCGAGCCGCTGCATGAGGAGGAGCCGTTGGCGGGGGCGAACTTCGGCTGATGGCCGCTGATCTGGTGCAGGCGGCTCGTGACGCTTTCCGAGCACTCGAGCGACGCGGTCAGGTTGACGTCGGGGATGTGCCGCGCGACGAACTGGTCGAAGTTGACGTCGAGGTTCGTGAGGATCGCTACCGCGGTGAGGATCATGATCGCGCCGAGCGCCCGTTGCAGCGTGGGGCCGCGCCCGGCTTTGCGCACGCGGTCGAACAGGCGCCTTCCGCCGAGCGTCAGCGCCAGCAGCACGACCGCCGAGCCGAGGGCGTAGGCGATCGCGATCGCGATCGTCCTGCCGGTCGCGGCGCTGACCGAGATCACGGCGGCGAGGATCGGGCTGGCGCAGGGCGTGTAGACGAAGCCGAGCGCCGCCCCGACGAGCAGCCCCGAGCCGAAGCCCTCGCCGCGCGAGCGTGGCCCGAAGCGGGCCAGGCGCGAGAGCGGCGCCTCGATTCGCGCCGCGACGTCGGGAACGATCAGCGCGGCGCCGAACAGCAGCAGCACGACGATCGCGACGTCGCGCAGCGGGTCCGAGCCGAGGCCGACGCCGTCGACCACCTTCGCGATACCGACGATCGTGACGGTGAACGTGACCGACAGCCCCAGCACGATGCCGAGCGGCCGGCGGCGCCCGCCGACGCCGCCGGCGGACAGCAGCGCCGGCAGCACGGGCAGCACGCAGGGGGACAGGGCGGTGCCCGCCCCGGCGAGCACGGCGAAGCCGAGCAGTACGAGCATCGAGGTCTAAGCGTACGTCCTGCTCGGGCGCTCAGGCGCCGGTCGTTCCCCGCCGGGCAGGGCTCAGGCGCCGGTCATGCCGCGCCGGGAAGGCGCTCAGGCGCCGATTCCGACGCGCAGCGTGGCCTCGAAGTCGGTCTTCGAGATCGGCCCCACGCACGGCGTCGTGGCGCCGGCCGCGCGGTAGCGGTCGAGCCCGTCGCGCACGTCGGCCTCCGCGCCGACGGCGGTCAGCTGCGCGAGGAAGTCGTCCGAGATCGCGGCCTGCATCTGCGCGAGATCGCCCGCGGCGGCGTCGTAGCGCTCGATGTCGGCGCCGAAGCCGGAGCGCTCGATCATCGCGCGGTAGAAGGGCAGGCCGAAGTAGGGGATGAGTTCCATCCGCATCGCCGCGTAGGCGCCGTCGCGGTCCTCCGTGAGCGCCGACGGCACCGCGGGCACGACGTCGAAGCCGTCGAGCGTCTTGCCGGCCCGTTCGCGGCCCGTCCGCAGCTCGGGGATCACGACGTCCTCGATGTACCGGGGGCAGCACAGCCACAGCAGCACGCCGTCGCCGATCTCTCCCGCCAGCCGCAGCATCGCGGGGGACAGGGCCGCGACGTAGATCGGCAGCCCGGGCCGCGTGTCGATCCCCGCGAGCTGAAAGCCCGTCTGCCACTTCTCGCCGCTGTCGTAGTTCTCGCCGCGCAGGATCGCGCGCACGATCGAGGTGTACTCGCGCATCTCGGCGACGGGCTTGTCGATCGTCTGGCCGTGCCAGCCCTCGACCACGGGGCGGTGGGAGACGCCCATCCCCAGGTTCAGGCGCCCGCCCGAAAGCTCGTCGATCGTCGCGGCGGTTTGCGCCATCGTCGCGGGCGTGCGCGTGTAGATCGGGACGACTCCGGGGCCGAGGCGGATGCTGCTGGTCGCGAGCGCGTAGGCCGTCACGACCGTGAGCGACTCACGCCCGGCGATGTGGGTCACGTAGGCGGCCTCGTAGCCCAGCGACTCCGCGAGCTTGACGCGCTCGATCGCCGTGTCGAGCGAGCGGCCCGAGGAGACGAAGCAGCCGGTTCCCATGCGCGGGAGCTTATGCCCACGCGCGTGCGTATGTATGCCCACGCGCGTGCGCATGCCACGCGCGTATGAGTTTGTCGCTTTCCCGTTGCGGATAAAGAGCAGGAATGAGCAGCCCAGAGCCCCCTCCCAGACCTCCGCTTCCGCCGACCGAGCCGCTCGGCGGCCCGGTGCCGCCGCATCAGCCCCGCCCGCCCGTCGTCTCCGAGCAGGTGGTCGAACGCGTGCCGCCCGACCCGCGAGAGGGGTGGGCCAGCCCAGGGACCGTGGTGCTGCTGGGGATCCTTGGGCTGATCGTCGGCGGGCTCGTGGGCTACCTGATCGGCCATCACGGCAAGCGCACCACCGTGGCACGCGGGGCCGGGCCCGCGATCACGCATACCGTCACGCACACCACGACGCGCCCGCAGGTCGTCGTGCACACGGTCACGGCCAAGACCGTGGAACAGACGCAGGCGCCGGCGAACGCCGAAAACGAATCCCGCAGGCGCGAAGCCGAAGCGCAGACGCGCACGCTCGAACGCGAAAACGAAGAACTGAAGCGGCAGGCCGAAGAAGCCGGGCGGTAGGACGAGCGCTCGGCGGCTCCCGGCAGGGGTGCCGCGCGTCTTTCAGCGGCGCAGCAGCAGGTAGACGACCGCCAGCGCGACGGCGATCTGCCCAAACGAGAACGCGGTGCCCAGGTTGACGGCGCCGAGCGCGCCCGCGAGCGCGCTGGCGAGCACGAACGCGGCGAGCACGAGCAGCAGCTGGCGCGGCCAGCTCATGCGTCGGCTCCTCGTTCGAGCGCCGCGACGAGCGCGGCGATGTCGAGCTCGGGCTCCTGCCGGTCGAGCAGCCGTTCGGCGGCGCGGCGGCCACCCAGCCCGCGCAGCCCGCGCTCGCCGTGCTCGTGCTCGAAGTCCGCCAGCGCGCCGAGCCGCCGCGCGCGCAGGCGCCGCTGGGCGAGGTCAACGCGGGCGCGATGGCTCGCCAGCGCTTCGAGCAGCTGCTCGATCCCCTGTGGCGGCGAGAGCGAGGAGACCGCCACCACCTCGGTGTCGCGCGAGCCCAGCGACCTGAGCGCTGCGCTGAGGTCGCGGCGGGTGCGCATCGTGACGACGAGCACGTCGGGGATCTCCATGATCCCCGACTTCAGGAATTGCAGCGTGTCGCCCGAGCCGGGCTGCACGACGACGGCGACGGTGTCGGCGACGTCGGCGATCTCGGTCTCGGCCTGGCCGACGCCGACCGTCTCGATCACGACGACGTCGAAGGCGGCGGCGAGCGCGTGCGCCGCGGCCCGCGTCGCCCAGGCGAGCCCGCCAAGGCGCTCGCCGGCGGAGGTCGAGCGGATGAAGACGTCCCTGTCGGCGGGATCGAACTCGACGCGGGCGCGGTCGCCGAGCAGCGAGCCGCCCGAGCGCCTGGAGCTGGGGTCGACCGCGAGCATCGCGACCGTCTGCCCGCGCTCGCGCCAGGCTTTCAGCAGCGCGGAGAGCAGCGTCGACTTGCCGGCGCCGGGCGGCCCGGTGATCCCGATTACGTGCCCGGGCGCCTCGTGCCCGAGCGCCGCGGGCGAGATCTCGCGTAGCAGCGCCGCGGCCGCTTCGCGATCGGCGGCCGTCGTGCTCTCGAGCAGGTTCAGCGTCGCGGGGGCGGCGCTCAGGTCGCGCTCGCGCAGCCGCGCGCCCAGCGCGGCGCCGGCTCCGTCGGCACCCGGCCCGGCGGGCCGGGTCGGCCGCGGCGCCCCGCTCACGCCACGCCGCTGGCGGCGCTCTCGGCGACTCCGTTCGAGCCGTTCGCGCCGTTGCCCACCAGCTCGACGATGTCGCGCATGATGCGCGTGATGTCGAAGTCCTTCGGCGTGTAGACCGCCGCCACGCCGGCCGAGCGCAGGCCCGCGACGTCCTGCTCGGGAATGATCCCGCCGACGACGACGGGGGCGCTGACGCCGGCCTCGCGCAGCGCCTCGATCACGGCGGGGATCAGCTCGCGGTGGGAGCCGGAGAGGATCGAGAGGCCGATCACGTGCACGCCCTCCTGCAGCGCGGAGGCCGCGATCTGGGCGGGCGTCAGGCGAATGCCCTCGTAGACGACGTCCATGCCGGCGTCGCGGGCGCGCACGGCGATCTGCTCGGCGCCGTTGGAGTGGCCGTCGAGGCCGGGCTTGCCGACGAGGATCTTCGGGCGGCGGCCGAGCCGCTCCTGCAGCTGGGCGACCTGCTCGCGCAGCTCGCCAAGGTCGCCGTCGGCGGGCGCGGCGGCGGTCTCGCCGACGCCGGTGGGGGCGCGGTAGCTGCCGAACACCTCGCGCAGCGTGCGCGCCCACTCGCCGGTGGTCGCGCCGGCGCGTGCGGCGGCGATCGTCGCGTGCATCAGGTTCGGCATCTGCTCCTGCGCCGCGGCGGCCTCGGCCAGCTCGGACAGCGCGGCGTCGACGGCGGCCTGGTCGCGCCCCTCGCGCCAGGCGCGAACCGCCTCGATCTGCTCGGCTTCGACGGCGGGGTCGACCACGAGGATGCCGCCCTCGGCGTCGGCGGTCAGCGGCGACTCCTCGGTCTCGGCGAAGCGGTTCTGGCCGACGACGACCTGCTCGCCGGCCTCGATCCGGCGGATCCGCTCGCGGTGGGAGTCGACGAGCGCCGCCTTCATGTAGGCGACGGCCTCGACGGCTCCGCCGTGCTCGGCGACGACGGCCATCTCGGCGCGGGCGCCCTCCAGCAGCTCGGCGACGAGCCCGTCCATCACGATCGAACCCTCGAAGATGTCGGGGTACTCGAGGATGTCGGTCTCGTAGGCGAGCACCTGCTGGATGCGCAGCGACCACTGCTGGTCCCACGGGCGGGGCAGCCCCAGCGCCTCGTTCCAGGCGGGAAGCTGGATCGCCCGTGCGCGCGCGTCGCGGCCGAGCGTGACGGCCAGCGCCTCGAGCACGATCCGCTGCACATTGTTCTCGGGCTGGGCCTCGGTCAGGCCCAGCGAGTTGACCTGCACGCCATAGCGGAAGCGCAGGTGCCGCTCGTTCTGGACTCCGTAGCGCTCGCGCCCCAGCTCGGACCAGAGCGTCGACATCGCACGCAGCTTCGCGTGCTCCTCGACGAAGCGCACGCCGGCGTTGACGAAGAAGGAGATCCGCCCGAAGACCTGTTCCATCAGCTGCCCGGCGGCCTGCTCGTCGCCTGCGTGCGCGGCGGTGACGCGTTCGCGCGCCGCGTCGAGCACGGCGATCGCGTTGCTCATCGCGTAGGCGATCTCCTGCACGGGAGTGGCGCCGGCCTCCTGCAGGTGGTAGGAGCAGATGTTGATCGGGTTCCACTTCGGGACGTGCTCGACGGTGTAGGCGATCATGTCGGCGATCAGCCGCATCGAGGCCGCGGGCGGGAAGGCGTAGGTGCCGCGGGCCAGGAACTCCTTGATGATGTCGTTCTGGGTCGTGCCCTGGAGCTGCTCGGGGGCGACGCCCTGCTGCTCGGCGGCGACGATGTAGAGCGACAGCAGCCAGGCCGCCGTGGCGTTGATCGTCATCGAGGTGTTCATCTCGCCGAGCGGAATCCCGTCCATCAGCGTTTCCATGTCGCCGCGGTGGCAGACCGGCACGCCGACCTTGCCCACCTCGCCGCGCGCGAGCTCGTCGTCGGGGTCGTAGCCGGTCTGCGTCGGCAGGTCGAACGCCACCGACAGGCCCGTCTGGCCCTTGGCCAGGTTGCGCCGGTACAGCTCGTTCGAGGCCTTCGCGGTGGAGTGCCCGGCGTACGTGCGCATCATCCAGGGACGGTCGCGCTCGGGCAGTCGCGGGGAGTTCTCGCCGCTCATGCGCTCAATTGTACGGTTGCGCCGCTCCCTTTATCCTCTGGCCCGTGTCAGAGACGATCGAGCTGCCGCGCGTCGGCGGACCGGGAAGCGGTCTCGGGGGCTCGTGGCGGGTGATCGTGCGCAACGACGATCACAACACCTTCGAGCACGTCGCGCGCACGCTGGCGCGCTTCATCCCGGGGATCACGCTGGCCCGCGGCCACGAGATCGCGAACGTGATTCACCACTCGGGCCAGGCGATCGTCTACACGGGCATGAAGGAGCCCGCGGAGCACTATTGGGAGCAGCTGAAGGGCGCCGGGTTGACGATGGCGCCCTTGGAGCAGGGTTAGGCCGACTCGCCCTCGGTGACGCGGTGGGTGCCGTTGGCCCAGCCGTTCGTGCCGTTGCCGCCGTTGCCGTTTGGCCCGTCGCCGTCGGCGCGAATCTCGCCGACGGCGGTCTTGTCCCACCAGCCGTAGAGCACCGGCACCTGATACCAGCCTGAGCGAATCGTGCGGAAGTGGGTCATCTCCGGGCCGGTCCAGTAGCGCTCCCACTGCAGTTTGTGCTCGAACTCCGCGAGCTGCTGGAAGCGGTAGCGGTCGTCCTGGGAGCGGTAGACCGCGTACGAAGTCGCCCCGTAGCGCAGCGCCGCGGCGGCGACGTGCTCCAGCTCGCGCTCGAGGTCGTCGGCGCGAAAGCCCGTGGCGTACCACGGGACGATCACGGTGCCGGCCATCAGGCTCCGACCTCGGCGTGGATCGCGCCGGGACCCTCGCCGGTCTTGCCTTCGCCCTCGTTCTCGGCGCCCACGAGGATCGAGATCTTGCCGAGGTGCTTGTTTTCGAGCATCAGCTGATGCGCTTCGGCGACGCCGTCGAAGCCGAGCGTGCGCCATAGCACCGGGCGGATCTGCCCGGACTCGATCAGCTCGTTGGCCTTCATGCACTCATACGCGTTGGCGAAGTGCGAGCCGACGATCTCCTTCTGCTTCATCCACAGGTAGCGCACGTCGAAGTCGAGGTTGTAGCCGGTCGTGCCGGCACAGATGACGACCTTGCCGAACGGCTTGACCGTGAACACGGACGTCGGGAACGTCGCCTTGCCGACGTGCTCGAAGACGATGTCGGGCGCGTCACCGAGGATGCTCTTGACGCGCTTTGAGAATTCGCGCGACACGCCGAAGCGCGCCTTGTCCTCCTCGGGCGTCTCGGTGCCGGTGCGCATCATGCCCTTGAACTCGGCGCGGTCGATGTAGTCGACGGCGCCGAGGCGCTTGACCAGCTCGCCCTTCTCCGGCGAGGAGACGACGCCGACGCAGTGCGCGCCGGCGGCGGCGCAGAGCTGCGTGGCGAACACGCCCAGGCCGCCCGCGGCGCCCCAGATCAGCACGTTGGCGCCGGCCTGGATCTTGCAGCGCGTGATCAACATGCGGTAGGCGGTGAAGTAGACGAGGCCGTACGAGGCCGCCTCCTCCCAGTTCAGCGCGTGCGGCTTGGGCAGCAGCTGCTGGGCCTGCACCTTGGTGAACTGGGCGAACGAGCCCCAGGTCGTCTCATAGCCCCAGATCTTCTGCGAGGGCGCGGCCATCGGGTCCAGGCCGTGCACCTCCGGGTCCTCGTAGGAGGCCTGGTTGCAGTGCACGACGACCTCGTCGCCGGGCTTCCAGCGCGTCACTCCGGCGCCGACCTTCCACACGACGCCGGAGGCGTCGGAGCCGCCGATGTGGTGTCCGTACTCCGGGTGGTCGCCGTAGCGCCACACGCCGATCGGCTCGCCCAGCGCGGCCCACACGTTGTTGTAGTTGACGCCGGCCGCCATCACGCGCACGATCACCTCGAAGGCGCCCGGCTCGGGCACTTCGATCTCCTCGACCTGGAAGGCGTCCTTCGGTTCGCCCTCGCGCTCCTGGCGGATCACCCAGGCGGCCATCGTCTTCGGCAGCTCGCCGGGCTCGGTGCTGACGTCGGATACTTGCTGAAGGTCGAGTGCCACGGGCGGATGAACCTCGCGTGTTAGGGGACAGATATGCGTCCGCCATCCTACTCGGCCGAAGCAGCGTGCTGTAGGTTGCGCACGATGGCCAGGCGATCGGGGGTGTTGGTCGGGGCGCTGCTCGCGCTCGCGCTGCTGGCACAGTCGGCGAGCGCGGCGGAAACGACGGTCGGCTGCGCCGGCTTGCAGACCGCGCTCAACAACGCGAACGCGGGCGACGTCGTGACGCTGGGCGAACTCTGCAAAAGCGGCTTCCCCTACAAACTGCCGGCGGTGCAGATGACGCTCAGGGGCGCGCCGGGGGCGGGCTTCGACGGCGGCAGCACCGTGCAGCTCGAAGGGCTCGGCGCCTCGCCGACGCTCGAAGGCCTGGTGTTCGAGAACGCGCACAGCTCCGGCTCGAACACCGGCGGGGCCCTGACGATCAACGCGGCCCCGCACGGCTCGACGATCGCGCTCGTGAGCGACACGTTCACGAACGACGTTGCGAGCGGCGGCGAAGGCGGGGGCGCACGCGTCAACACCTCCGAAGCGAAGGTGATCGTGAGCGGCTCGACCTTCACCGGCGACAGCGCGGCCGGAGCGGGCGGCGGGCTCGAGATCTTCGCGTCCGAAGCGAGCCTGAGCGGCGACACGTTCACGGGCAACGCCACGACGGGCGCCTCTTCCGTCGCAGGCGGCCTGCTGGCGGAGACGAACGAAGGCCCGATTGCGCTGTCGAACTCGCGTTTCAGCGAAAACACGGCGGTCAGCGTGGGTGGTGGCGCAGAGCTCGCGACGCCGGGTCAGGCGGCCGGCTTCACGCTCATCGGCAACACCTTCTCCCACAACAGCGTTTCCGATCCGGCCGGCGTGAGCAAAAGCGGCGGCTACCTGGGCGGTGGGCTTGCGCTGGCCGGGCAAGGCGCCCAGGCGACCAGCGCGGTGCAGCGGGGGAACACGTTCGATGGCAACAGCGTCAGCTTCAAAGCCGCGCCGGTCATGGCTTGGGGGGGCGGCGAGTCCGCGTTCCGCGTCGCCCTGCAGAGCACGGGCGACAAATTCACGAACAACACCCTGCAGTCGCCAAGCGAAGCCAAAGGCGAAAAAGGCGAAAAAGTCTTCGGCTGGGGCGCCGGCCTGTCGATTGCCCAATGCGGCGATCTGGGGGAAGAACCGCCATCCGAAGCGAACGTGGTTTCGACGCTCAGCGACGCGGTCGTCGCCGGAAACACACTGCTCAGCGGCCCGAGCGCGGGCGGCGCGGGCATCTATGTGGGAATCGTCTGCAAAATCTCCTATTCGACGCTGCAGCTGAACGACTCGACCGTGTCCGGCAACGCGATCTCAGGCGCGAGCGGTCCGGTCGCGGGGATCAGCGGCGGCCCGCGCGACGTGCTCGCCCTTGCGAACACGATCGTCTACGGCGACAGCGGCGGACCTGAGCTGGGCGGCTTCCAGGGACTGTCGGGTGCGAGCGCGACCTACAGCGACGTCTGCTCGGGCAACGCGCCGTTCGCGGGCGAGGGCAACATCTGCGCGGACCCGCTGCTGGCAGGTCCCGGGCCGGACAGCGCGGACGTGCGCGAGACGGCGACGAGCCCGACGCTGGAGCGCGGCTCGAACGGGCTGATCCCGGCGGGCCTGACGACCGACGTGTTCGGTGGCCCGCGCGTGCTGGGACCGGTCTTCTGCGGCACGAGCCCGCCGGCGGTGGTCGACATCGGCGCCTTCGAGTACGCCTACCCGGCTCCGGTGTGCCCGCCGCTGATCATCTCCTCGCATCCCCAGCCGCCGCTGGCGCCGGCGCTGTCTGCCCTGGGGCAGACAGCGAAGACCTGGCGCGAGGGCAGCTCGCTGGCGCAGCTGAGCGCAAGCGGCGGGAAGGGGAAGGGCCGGCGGAAGGTTCCCGTCGGCACGACCTTCTCGTTCAAGCTCGACCGCGCGGCGCGGGTGACGTTCGCGTTCACCCACGCGGTCGCGGGCCGTAGGGTCGGCAAGCGCTGCGTGGCGCAGACGCGCAGAAACAGGGGCAAGCGCCGGTGCGCGCGCACCATCGTCGCGGGCACGCTGGTCTTCTCGGCGCACGCGGGCACGAACAAGGTCCGCTTCCAGGGCCTGATCTCCAAGCGCAGGAAGCTGAAGCCCGGCAGCTACCGGCTGTTGGTTAGCGCGAGCGACGCCGGGCAGCGCTCGCGCACGGCCACGCTGGGCTTCACGATCGTTCGCTGAGCCGGGCGGCGGTCACCGGGCGAGGGCACGGGGCCGGTCAGGCCCACGAGCCGGTCAGGCCGCGGCCACGGGCTCGGTCGCCTCGCGCGGGGGTGCCTCGATCTCGACGGGCTCCTCGTTCGTGGCGACGACGGGCGCCGGCTGCGCGAGGTGGTGCGCGGAGGGCCTGACGAGCAGCCACGCGGCCAGCGAGCCCAGCACCGCCATGCCGCCCGCGACGAACAGCGCGTTCGAGAGCGCGTAGACGTAGGTGTGGCTCGCGGCCTGCTGAATCGCCGCGGGCAGGTGGGCGCCGGAGGCGCCGGAGCCCAGCGCGTCGACGAGCTGCCCGCGCTTGGCGGCGCTGACGTGCGGCAGCAGCGTCGCGAGACGGTCGCGGCCAAGCGTGGCGATGATCGCGCCGATCAGCGCGACGCCGAAGGTGCCGCCGACCATCCGCGTCATCGACAGGATCCCGGAGGCGACGCCGGCGCGGGCCTGCTCGACGGAGTTCATGGCCGCGGTGCTCATCGGCGACATCACGAGGCCGATGCCGAGCCCCATCGCGACGAAGGGGACGAGCAGGAAGCCGTAGCCGGAGTCGGTGGTGATCCCGGTGAGCCAGAACATCGAGAAGGCGATCAGCAGCAGCCCGGCGGTCATCAGCGGGCGCGAGCCGACCTTGTCCGCCATGCGCCCGGCGATCGGCCCGGTGATCATCACGACGATCGTCGAGGGCAGGAAGCGCAGCCCGGCCTGAAGCGGCGAGTAGCCGAGGATGTCCTGCATGTACAGGGCCAGGTAGAAGAACATCGCGAGCATCGCGAAGGAGACGACGAAGGCGACGAGGTTCGCGCCAAGGAAAGAGCGCGAGCGGAAGAAGGCGAAGTCGACCATCGGGAAGCGGCGGTGCAGCTCGACCCAAGCGAACGTCGACAGGCCCACGAGCGCGACGGCGAACAGGATCAGCACGCGCGTGGAGCCCCAGCCCCACGAGTTGCTCTCGACGAGCCCAAGAACGAGCGCGGCGAGCCCGACGGTGATCGCGGCGACGCCGGGCAGGTCGACCTCGGCGAGCACGCGTTTCGCCTTCTCGTCGCGCGACTCGTGCGTGGCGAAGGAGGTGACGAGCACCGCGATCGCGGCGACGGGCACGTTCAGGAAGAAGATCGACTGCCAGCTCACTTCCTGCACGAGCACACCGCCGACGACGGGCCCGATCGCGAGCGCCATCGCGGAGACCCCTGCCCACGTCCCGATCGCCCGCCCGCGCTCCTGCGGCGGGAACGTGTTCGTGATGATCGAGAGCGTCGCGGGCATCATGAAGCCGGAGCCGATGCCCTGCACGGCACGGAAGGCCACGAGCCAGGTGTCGCTCTGCGCGAGGCCGATCAGGAAGCTCGAAGCGCCGAAGATCGTGACGCCGAGCAGGAACATGCGCCGGCGGCCGAACAGGTCGCCAAGGCGCCCGGCGGTGACGAGCAGCACCGCGAAGGAGAGCGTGTAGGCATTGACGGTCCACTCCAGCGAGGAGGTCGTCGCGTGCAGGTCGCGCTGGATCGAAGGCAGCGCGACGTTCACGACGGTGTTGTCGAGCATGATCATGAACAGCGCGAAGCACATCGCCGCGAGCGTCCACCACTTGCGGTTCTCCTCGCTCAGGCGCAGCAGTTCGATCCGTCGGGTCATGGCGTGGGGACCTCCTCTGTGGGGCGGTAGGCGGCGATCTCGGCCCGCCGGGCGAGGATCAGCTCGAGCGCGGCAGCGAGCGCGTGGGCCTGCTCGTCGTCGAGCGAGTCCATCAGCTCGTGCAGCGCGGACAGGCGCGCCTCGTTCAGCGCCCGTGGCGCGGCGTGGCCGGCGTCGGTGAGCCGGACGCGCTTCATGCGGCGGTCGGCGGAGTCCTCTTCGCGCAGCACGTAGCCGCGCTCGAACAGGCCGTCGACCGCTCGGCTCATCGCTGGCAGCGAGACGCCGAGCGATTCGGCGAGCGCCTTCACCGAACGGCCCTCGCCCTCGTCCTCGGACTCCAGCAGGCACAGCGCCTTGATCTGGGTGAAGGACAGGTCGAGCTCGCCGACCTTCTGGAAGATCCCGACGTTCGCGCTGCGCATCAGGAAGCTCGCCAGCGCATACATGTCGCGGGTCAGCTCGTCGCGTAAGGCCGTGGGTACGGGCGAAATCGATTGCATTAGAGCAACTTTATATCGTCAGGCAACAATTCCATCTGTGAGCTGGATCACAGTGGCGCCGGGCACCGGCGCGCCTATGCTGGCTCGATGAGCGCCACGGCAATCTTCATCGTCGTGGCCCTGCTGGCGATGGCCGTCGGCGACGTGCTCGCCGTGCGGACGATCCTGAAACGCAAGCGCCGGACGCGCTCAGCCGGCGTCGGCGAAGGGCAGCTCCACGACCTCGGCGGAGGCCCCGCCCGCGCCCACGCGAAGGCTCGCCCCGGGCTCGGCCTCGCGCCGCACGAGCGCGAGGGCGATCGGCCCGAGCGCGGGGGAGAGGGCGACGGTGCCAAGCCGCCCCACGACCCGCTCGCCTAGACGCAGCTCCGCCCTGGGCTCGGCCGGCGCCGACAGGCGCAGCCCCCGCAGGTGGCGGTTGGGCTTGCCCTTGTAGAACAGGCGGGCGACGGTCTCCTGGCCGACGTAGCAGCCCTTCGTGAAGTTGACGGCGCGCTCGTTCAGACCGGCCTCCTGCGGGATCGTCGTGGCGTCGATGTCGAGGCCGAAGCGGGGGCGGCCCCCTTCCACCCGCAGGCACTCGGCGGCGGCCTCGGAGACGGGCTCGGCCCCGCGCGCGAGCAGCGCGGCTTGCAGGCGCTCGGTGTCCGCGGAGTCGCACAGCAGGTCGACCCCCACGTCGGTGCGAACCGCCAGCGCGTGCACGCCCTCGACTTCTGCCGGCGTGCTGGAGTGCTCATCGGAGGGGAGGCCGGCCTCGCCGAGCCCGGCGATCCGCTCGGACTCCGGCCCGATCAGCGACAGCAGCCCCCGCTCCAGCGTGCGCTTGTGCAGCTCGACCTGGTAGCCGATCTTGAAGCGGCGGATCATGTCGAACAGCTCCTGCAGCGCGACGCGCTCGGTGTCGAGCAGCAGTTCGACCGGAGAGGCCTCGCCGTCGCCGTCGGCGTCCGGCGCGGCGACGGACAGGATCCGCAGGTCGCCGAGCATCTTGCCCTTGTGCGTCAGGAAGGCGGCGTAGCGGCCTTCGCCGGCGCGCAGGCCTGCCAGCTCATTGGTGACCTGCCCGTTCAGGAACTCGACGGCGCCCGCTCCGGTCAGCGCGAGCTTGCCGCGCTCGGAGCGGTCCAGCAGGCCGCAGCCCTCGCGCAGGACCCCGAGCTCGTGGGTGGCTGTATCGCTGGTGGCGGCCACGCATCCGAGCATAGCCACGCTAGGCTTGCGGGCGATGGGCCTGGCCGACACCTTCCAGCAGGTCGTGGACTCGCTGCCGGACGACTGGACCGACCTCGAGCTGGACATGCGCCTGACGGACGAGTCGCGCTACGTCGAGGCCTCGCTGTACCTCACGACCTGCAACGCGCGCCCTTATTCCAAGCACGACTGGCACTGGCGCCTGATCATCGCCCACCGCTTCGGTCACGCCGCCTCGGCGCAGACGGTGCACGGCACGCTGGCGCTGCTGGACGAAGCCGGGATCGAGGCGGAGCTGGTCGTGCGCGAGACGCGCAGCGGCCGCGCGGAGATCACCCACGGCTGGGGCCGCCCGCAGTCGGCTCGCGAGGAGTTTCGCCGCATCCGGGCCCAGTAGCGATGGCGCGCGTGCTCGCGCTGGTGCCGGACCTGCTGTTCGGCTCGAACGTCCAGGGCTCGCTGCGCGCCGCGGGCCACGAGGTGGAGATGGTGGGCGACGAGCGGCGCGCCCGCGAGCTGCTGGCGGCCGGGCCCGCGGGCGTGCTGGTGGTCGACATGACCGATGACTCCTTCGACGGCGCCGCGGTGCGCGGCGCGCTGGCGGCGGAGGGGCTGCTGGAAGGGGTGCCCTCGCTGGCCTTCTACTCGCACGTCGACGCCGCGACGGGCGAGCGTGCCCGCGCCGCGGGCTTCGACCTCGTCGTCCCGCGCTCGCGGATGGCGCGCGAAGGGCCGCAGCTGATCGCGCGCCTCGCCGGGGACGGGTGAGCGCGGGCGGGGCGGGGATGGACGCACGGACGCGGCTGCGCACGGCGCTGGAAAGCCCGTTCTTCGACTTCGCGCCCTGGATCGTGATGTCGCTGTTCGTGGGGCCGCAGCGCTTCGTGCTGGCGGTCTCGCTCGCCACCGCGTGCGCCTGTGCGATCGCGGGGGCGAACTGGCTGCTGGGGGTGAAGCCGAAAGTGATGGACGACGTGGGGATGGCCTTCTTCGCGGCGCTCGTCGTCGTGGGGCTCGTGGTCGACGACGTCACGCGGCATTGGTTCGAGCGCTGGTCCGGCGACCTCTCGAACGTGCTGATCATGCTGATCGCGCTGGGCTCGATCGCCGTTCGCAGGCCGTTCACGGTCCAGTACGCGCACGAGACGATCGCGCCCGAGCACTGGGAGACCGAGCAGTTCCGGCGCCTGAACTACCGCGTCACGTGGGTGTGGGTCGGGGCGTTTGCGCTCACGGCGCTCGTCGGCTTCCTGGGCGACGGCCCGCTGAAACAGCCCGACAACATCTGGACGAACTGGATCGTGCAGATCGCGGCGCTGATCCTGGCGCTGCGCTTCACGGAGTGGTACCCCGACCACGCGATCGCGCGCGAGCTGATGGAGCGCGGCGAGCCGACCGAGCCGCCGCCGACCGTGCGCGAGCTGGTGATCCCGCTGGCGGGCTACCTGATCCCCGTCGGGATCGTGGTGCTCTGCGTCGGCGGCGCGCCTTGGTGGGTCGGCGCGGGCTTGATCGCGATCGGGGCGCTCGCGGCACACCGGCTCGGCCTGGAAGAGGAGGTCGTCGAGGAGGCGGAGGAGGAGCGGATCGAGCGCGCGGGAGCCGCCTAGCCCGCGGCGGCGGCCTCGCGCTCGCGCCGCTGCATGAGCGGGTGCTTCGGCGAGGCGCCCGGCCCCGGCTGGGCGCTGGCCTCGCGCGCGCTGACCCGCGCGCCGCAGCGCTCGCAGATGCGGTGCTCGTCGACGCGGCCTCCGCAGCCGCGGTGTTCCAGCAGCACGGCGGGGCCTCCCGGGGGCGTGGCGTGGCGGTCGCCCCACTGCATCAGCGAGACGACGATCGGCCACAGGTCGACGCCCTTCTCGGTGAGCCGGTACTCGTGGCGGGGGGGACGCTCCTGGTAGAGGCTGCGCTCCAGCACGCCCTGCTCGACCAGCCGCTCCAGCCGCGATTGCAGCACGTTGCGGGCGATCCCGAGGTTCGCCTGGATCTGGTCGAAGCGCCGCAGTCCCAGGAACACGTCACGCAGGATCAGCAGCGACCAGCGCTCGCCGACGATCTCCAGCGCGCCGGCGATGCTGCACGTCTGCGTCTTGTACTCGTTCCCCAGCATCCCGTGTCGATCCTCCGCCGTATGTTCCGATTAAGGACGACCTCACGGTCGTCCTTCCTATAAAAATAACAGGAGTTAGTTGCATCACGCAACCTTATGCTAGGGTCCGTTGCGTCAAGCAACCGAGACGGGCGGTGGTCATGCAACGGAAATGGGCGGTATCGCTGATCGTGTGCGTCGGGGTCTTCATGGCGAGCCTCGACCTGTTCATCGTCAACATCGCCTTTCCCTCGATCTCCAGGCACTTCGGCGGCGCCTCGCTGGGGTCGCTGTCGTGGATCCTCTCGGGCTACGCGATCGTGTTCGCGGCGCTGCTGGTGCCCGCGGGCCGCTGGGCCGACGCGTTCGGGCGCAAGCGCGCCTTCCTGCTTGGCCTCGCGGTCTTCGTCGCCTCCAGCGCCGCCTGCGCGCTGGCGCCCTCGGTCGGCTTCCTGATCGGCGCCCGCGTCGTGCAGGCGGTGGGCGGCGCGCTGATGCTGCCCACCTCGCTGGGCCTGATGCTGCCGGAGTTCGGCCCGCACGAGCGCCACGTCGCGATCGGGGCCTGGGCCGCCACGGGAGGCATCGCCGCCGCGGCGGGACCGCCGCTCGGCGGGCTGCTCGTGCAGGCCGATTGGCGGCTGGTCTTCCTCGTGAACGTGCCCGTCGGATTGCTCGGCCTGGCCTTCGGCCTGCGCACGCTGGTCGAGCGCCGCGAGCAGAGCGCGCTGCGCCCGGACCTCGTCGGCGCCGGCGGGCTGATCCTCGCCGTGGGCGCGCTCGTCGTCGCGATCGTCAAGGGCCAGGAATGGGGCTGGGACTCCGCGCAGGTGGTCGTGCTGCTCGCCGCGAGCGTCGCGTTGCTGCCGGCGATCTGGTGGCGCTCCGAACGCCACGACGCGCCGATCGTCGAGCCCGCGATGCTGCGCGTGCGCACGTTCGGCCTCGCCGTCGGCGCCTCCGTCCTGTTCTTCGCCGGGTTCGGGGCGATGCTGCTGCAGGGCGTGCTGTTCCTCACCGGCCCGTGGCACGAGGGCGTGCTGAGCGCCGGCCTGATGCTGTTCCCCGGACCCGCGATGGCCACCGCCTTCTCGATCCCCTCCGCGCGTCTCGGCGCCCGCTACGGCTACCGCGTGCCCGGCACGATCGGGGCGCTGCTGTTCTCGGCGGGCTCCGTGTGGTTCATCACCCGCACGGGCGCCACGCCCAACTACGCCCCAGACTTCCTCCCGGGCTTCATGATCGGCGGCGCGGGCGTCGGCCTGATGATCCCGACGCTCACCGGCGCCGGCGCCTCCTCGCTGCCGCCCGAGCGCTTCGCCACCGGCGCCGCGGTGCTGACGATGGGCCGGCAGATCGGCGCCGCGCTCGGCGTCGCGCTGCTCGTCGCGGTGCTGGGCGACGGGGCCAGCGTCGCCGACTTCCACACCACCGCCCTGATAACCGTCGCCGGCGGCCTCGCCGCCGGCCTCGCACTGGCCGCGATCGGGCCGCCCGCGCTGAATGCGGCGGACGCGGACGGCCCGTCGCGGCCGGTGATCTCCGAGCCCGTGATGGACCCGCTGATCGCCGAGCCGCTGATCGAGGAGGCCGCATGAGCGCCGAGACGCAGATCGACGCCGCGACCCGCGCGCGCACCTTCACCTGGCAGGACCCCGCCGCCACGGCGGCGGAGGGCCTGAAGCTCGCGGGGCTCGACTACATCCTGAAGATCGCCGCGGGCGAGCTGCCCGCGCCGCCGATCGCGCGGCTGCTCGAGATGGAGATCGTCGAGGCCGAAGAGGGCCGGGCCGTGTTCGCGCTGACGCCCGCCGAGTGGATGTACAACCCGATCGGGATGGTCCACGGCGGGATCGCCGCGACGATCCTCGACTCCTGCATGGGCTGCGCCGTGCACACCACGCTGCCGGCTGGCGTCGGCTACACCACCACCGACGTCCAGGTCCGCTACAACCGCGCGATGGGCGGCGCCACGGGGCGGGTGCTGGCTGAGGGCCGGGTCGTGCACGGCGGGCGGCGCACCGCCACCGCGGAGGGGCGCCTGCTCACCGAGGCCGACGGGACGTTGATCGCCCACGGCAGCACCGGCTGCGCGATCCTGCGCTAGCTGGCCTCCGGCGCGGGCGCGCGCCCGATCGCCGCCAGTTCCTCCTCGCTCGGTTCCAGCGGCACGATCGCGCCGTTCGGCACGCGCTGGCCGTAGGGCAGCCAGCGGCCGATCCGCACCGACAGCGCGGCACGGATCACCATTCCGTGGCAGACCACGAGCGTCGGCATCTCCCCCGCGGCTTCGACGTCGTCCAGCGCTGCGCCGACGCGCTCCTCCTGCTGCAGGAAGGACTCGCCGCCCGGAAAGGCGAAGTCGGGGTCGGCGTTCGCGAAGGCGTCGAACAGCTCGGGGGCTTCGCCGCGCACGTCGACGAACGTGCGGTTGGTCCAGTCGCCGGCGTCGGTCTCCATGAAGCGCGCGTCCTCGTGGGGTTCGAGGCCCGTCGCCGCCGCGACGGCGTCCGCGGTTTCGCGGGCTCGCCGCAGCGGGCTGCACCACAGCGCGGCGAAGCCGTAGGAGGTGGCGCGCTCAGCCAGCTCCGCAGCCTGCTCGCGCCCGAGGTCGTCGAGCGGCACTTCCTGCTGGCCCTGGAAGCGCCCCTCGTGGTTGTAGGCAGTGCGGCCGTGGCGGGCAAGGTAGATCCCGCCGGGGGAACGGTCGGTCATTGCCACCAGCCCCGGCTCAGGATTCGGCCCGGCTCAAGCGAGGTCGAACCGGTCGAGGTTCATGACCTTGTCCCAGGCGGCGACGAAGTCGCGCGCGAACTTCTCCTTCGCGTCGTCGGCGGCGTAGACCTCCGCCAGCGCCCGCAGCACGGAGTTCGCGCCGAACACGAGGTCGAACGAGGTCGCCGTCCACTTCGCCTCGCCGCTGCGCCGGTCGGTGCCCTGATAGACGTTCGCGGACGAGCCGTTGCCGTTCGGGCTGGACGCCTTCCACTCCGTGCCCATGTCCAGCAGGTTCACGAAGAAGTCGTTGCTCAGCGTTTCCGACCGACCGCCGAAGACGCCGTGGGCGGAGCCGCCGACGTTCGCGCCCAGGGCGCGCATGCCGCCGAGCAGGACCGTCATCTCGGGAGCCGTGAGGTCGAGCATGAAGGCGCGCTCCAGCAGGCCGTGCTCCAGCACCAGCGGCTCGCCCTTGCCGAGGTAGCTGCGGAACGCGTCGGCCCGCGGCTCGAGCACCGCGAAGGAGTCGGCGTCGGTCTGCTCCTGGGAGGCGTCGGTGCGGCCGGGGGCGAACGGGACCGAGACGTCCAGGCCCGCGTTCTTCGCGGCCTGCTCGACCGCGGCGCAGCCGCCGAGCACGATCACGTCCGCGAGCGAGACCCGCTTGCCGCCTGGCTGGGCGTCGTTGAACTCGCGCTGCACCTGCTCCAGGGCCTGTAGCGCGCCGGCCAGCTCGGCCGGCTCGTTGACCTCCCAGTCCTTTTGCGGGGCGAGCCGGATGCGGGCGCCGTTCGCGCCGCCGCGCTTGTCGGTGGCGCGGAACGAGGAGGCGGCCGCCCAGGCCGTCGCCACCAGGCGCGAGATCGACAGGCCCGAGTCGAGCAGCTTCTGCTTCAGCGCCGTGGCGTCGGCCTCGTCGATCAGCTCGTGGTCGACCGCCGGCACGGGGTCCTGCCACAGCTGCGGCTCGGGGATCGAGGGCCCCAGGTAGCGCGAGACGGGGCCCATGTCGCGGTGCAGGAGCTTGTACCAGGCCTTCGCGAACGCCTCCGCGAGCTGGTCGGGGTTCTCGTAGAAGCGCCGGGAGATCGGCTCGTAGACGGGGTCGACCCGCAGCGCCAGGTCCGTCGTCAGCATCATCGGCGCGTGGCGCTTGGAGGAGTCGTGTGCGTCCGGCACCGTGTCCTGCGCCTCTGGGTTCTTCGGCGTCCACTGCTTAGCGCCCGCGGGACTCTCGGTCAGCTCCCACTCGTACTCGAACAGGTTCTCCAAAAAGCCGTTGTCCCACTTCGCGGGGTCCTTCGTCCACGCGCCCTCGAGGCCGCTCGTCAACGTCAACGCGCCGTTGCCGCTGCCCTCGCTGTTCTTCCAGCCAAGGCCCTGCTGCTCAAGCGGGGCCGCCTCGGGCTCGGGGCCGATCTTGTCGGGGTCGACCGCGCCGTGGGTCTTGCCGAAGGTATGCCCGCCGACGATCAGCGCCACCGTCTCTTCGTCGTTCATCGCCATGCGGGCGAACGTCTCGCGGATGTCCGCCGCGGCGGCGAGCGGGTCGGGGTCGCCGTTCGGGCCCTCGGGGTTGACGTAGATCAGGCCCATCTGCACGGCGCCGAGCGGTTTCGCCAGCTGGCGCTTGCCGCTGTAGCGCTCGTCGCCCAGCCAGGTGTCCTCCGGCCCCCAGAAGATCTCGTCCGGCTCCCAGATGTCCTCGCGGCCGAAGCCGAAGCCGAAGGTCTGAAAGCCCATCGACTCCATCGCGACGTTGCCGGTATAGACCAGCAGGTCGGCCCAGGAGAGCTTACGGCCGTACTTCTGCTTGATCGGCCACAGCAGCCGCCGCGCCTTGTCGAGGCTCGCGTTGTCGGGCCAGCTGTTCAGCGGCGCGAAGCGCTGCGCTCCCTGGCCGCCGCCGCCGCGCCCGTCGGCGATCCGGTAGGTGCCCGCGGCGTGCCAGCTCATGCGGATGAACAGCGGGCCATAGTGGCCGTAGTCGGCGGGCCACCAGTCCTGCGAGGTGGTCATCAGCTCGATCAGGTCCCGGCGCAGCGCCTCGACGTCGAGCGTCGCGAACTCCTTGGCGTAGTCGAAGCCCTCGCCCAGCGGGTCCGAGAGCGAGGAGTGGCGGTGCAGCACGCTCAGGTCGAGCTGGTCCGGCCACCAGTCCTGGTTGCTCCTGGGGAGGTGGGCCTTGACCTTGGGGCTCGCGATCGCCGGGTTCTCGCTCTCGCTGACGCTCTTCGTCATGTCGTTCCTGTCCTTTTCTCTGCTCGATCCGATGGGCGAGGACGAGGGTATCGATGCGGGCGCGATCGGGTGGCGGAGCGAGAGAAGTTCTGCCTACCACTACACGCTGATCAAGCGCCCGTCGCGGCCGGCGGCTTTCGCAAGCGCGTCGTCGAGTGTGATCAGGCCGGCGTCAAGCCAGCGCGCCAGCGCCAGGTACGCGGCGTCGTAGGTCGTGAGGTTGAAGCGGAGCTTCCAGATGGCCGGTATCAACTCGCGGATCGGGTACGTCAGCGTGCGCAGTTCGGTAAGGGTCTTCACTGCTTCGATCGCCACCGCCTCATTCAGCATTCCGCGGAGCGAGTAGCGGCGCAGGGCGGACAGCACCTCGGCGTGAAAATGAGCTGGAACGTGCAACTCGCTGTTGACCGAGAGCACATCGAGGATGGCGTCGGCGCGTCGCTGGGCGAGCAGCACCTCTGCGATCGCGCTGGAGTCAGCGACGATCAAATCGGCTTGCGCGCCCGCTCGGCCGCGATCGCTTCGGCGGGCGTTTCGTCGAGCTCGACGGGCGTCAGCTTGGCTGCGCGAGCCACCCATTCCTGCATCGTCGGTCGAGGCGACAGCAACCGCAGCTCATCGAGCAAATAGTCCGAAAGCGTCTTTCCGTTCTGCGCCGCGCGCGCCTTCAGTTCCTTGTGGAGATCGTCCGGGACGTTGCGAATCTGGATCATCGGCACAACTCCTGAAGAGTAGCATGCGATTCGCATGCTGTAGACGGCTGTCTGTCATTGCTTGTGCTGCTCGGTAGCTCTTCCGACGAGCAGCGGGCGGCGGGACAGGCCGACTTCAGGTCGCCAGGCGCTCAGCCGTGAAACACGGCCTCGACGTTGTGCCCGTCGGGGTCGAGCACGAAGGCGCCGTAGTAGCCCTCGCCGTAGTGCGGGCGCGGGCCCGGGGGCCCGTGTTCGGTGCCACCGGCCGCGAGCGCCGCCTCGTGAAAGGCGTGCACCTGCTCGATCGTGTCGGCCGCGAAGGCGACGTGGACCGGCGCGCCGACCCGGTAGTCGGTCGAGATCGCGAAGTCCATCTTCTCCGCGCTGCCGAACTCGATCTCGCTCGGCAGGACCTCGCTCGTGTTCGTCTGGTCGAAGCCGAGCGGCGCGAGCGCCCGCAGGTAGAACTCCTTGCTGCGCTGCAGGTCGCTGACGCCGACGGTGATGTGGTCGATCATCACTCTCCGCGTCGGCACGCCGCCGACTCTAACGCGACCACGGCGGGCTCCGCGCGCCGCCGGTGCGCCGGCGCAAGCGTCATAGACTGCGCCCATGCGCCGCCGGGTGACCTTCTCGCGCAACCTGACGCTGTCGCTCTCGCGGACCTGCCGCTGCTACTGCAAGTACTGCGCCTTCGCGACCCACCAGGCGCATCTGCACTCGCCCGAGGAGGTGCTCGGGATCCTCGACGGCGCCGCCCGCCGCAACGTCAAGGAGCTGCTGGTGCTGACGGGCGAGAAGCCGGAGGTCAACCCGGGCGTCGCCGCCCGTCTGGCCGAGTACGGGCACGAGGACTTCACCGCCTACGTCGTCTGGGCGTGCGAGCGCGCGCTGGAGCGCGGCCTGCTGCCGCACACGAACCTGGGGGTGCTCTCCTCCGAGGATCTCGCCCGCCTGCGCGAGGTGACCGCCTCGCAGGGGCTGATGCTCGAGTCGATCTCGGAGCGCCTGATGGAGACGGTCCACGCGGGCTCGCCCACCAAGCACCCCGCCCGCCGCCTGGAGACGATCCGCGCCGCGGGCGAGCTGAAGATCCCGTTCACGAGCGGCGTGCTCGTGGGGATCGGCGAGACCGAGCAGGAGCGCGTCGCCTCGCTGGAAGCGATCGCGCAGGTGCACGCCGAGCACGGGCACATCCAGGAGGTGATCCTCCAGAATTTCGTTCCCCACCAGCGCTACTACGGCGAAGAGCCGGCGGAGATCGCCGACGCCGCCGCGCGGGACTACTGGCGCACCGGCGTCGCCGACCACCGCCCGCAGCTGCCGCTGCCCGACTGGGCCAGTCCCGTCACGATCGAGGACATGAAGCGCCTCGTCGCCGAGGCCCGGCGCCTGATGCCCGAGGTCGGCATCCAGATCCCGCCGAACCTCGCGGACTGGTGGGGAGAGCTGGTCGCCGCCGGCGCCACCGACCTTGGCGGCCTGTCCGCGAACGGCGACCACATCTCGCCGGAGCATCCCTTCCCCTCGCCGCACCAGGTGCGCAAGCGCCTGCAACGCGACGGCTACGCGCTGACCGAGCGGCTGTGCGTCTACTCCGACTACATCGACCCCGAGTGGGTCGCGCCCGCGGTGCTGGACACGATCAAGGTCAAGTACTGGAGCTTCATCCCGCGACGCGGCTCGGGCCGCACCGAGCCGCCGGCGCCGATCAGGCTCGACCTCGTGCCGCGCGCGATCGAGCGTGCCCGTGCGGGTGGGGCGCTGGGCCCCGAGGAGCTGACCGCGATGTTCGCCGAGACGCGCCCGGAGGCGATCGAGGCGATGCGCGAGGCCGCCGACGAGCTGCGCGCCGAGCTCGCGGGGGAGACCGTGACGTTCGTGGTGAACCGCAACATCAACGTCTCGAACGTCTGCACCGTCGGCTGCGCCTTCTGCGGGTTCGGCCAGGGCAAGCGCTCGCCCGACGCCTACGAGCACGACCGCGAGGAGTTCGCCCGCCGCGTGCACGAGGCCGTCGCCTACGGCGCCACCGAGCTGTGCATCCAGTCGGGCATCCATCCCGACTGGTCGCTGGAGGACTACCTGGGCTGGCTGCGCTTCGCGAAGGAGCTGGCGCCGCAGCTGCACCTGCACGCCTACAGCCCGATGGAGATCGCGCACATGTGCGACATCTCCGGCCTGCCGCCGTCGGAGGTGTTCGCGCGGCTGCGCGACGCGGGGCTCGGCTCGACGCCCGGGACCGCGGCGGAGGTCCTGCACGACGGCGTGCGCGAACGCATCTCGCCGAACAAGCTGCCGGTCGCGCGCTGGGTCGAGATCATCGAGGCGTCGCACCGCGCCGGGCTGCGCTCGACCTCGACGGTGATGTTCGGCCACATCGAGGAGCCCTGGGAGCTGGCGGAGCACATGCGCGTCGTGCGCGGGCTTCAGGAACGCACCGGCGGGATCACGGAGTTCGTGCCGCTGTCGTTCATCCCCTTCCAGACGCTGCTGGGCCGCACGCACGGCGTCGAGGAGATCTCCCGCGAGGAGAACCTCAAGCACACCGCGGTGTTCCGGCTCGCGCTGGGGCGCACGATCCCCAATCTCCAGGCCTCGTGGGTGAAGATGGGCCTCGACGCCGCGACCGAGGCGCTGCGCTGGGGCGTGAACGATCTCGGCGGCACGCTGATGGAGGAGTCGATCAGCCGCCTCGCCGGCAGCTATCACGGCACGAAGCTCGACCCGCCCGAGCTGGTCGCCGCGGCGCATCGCGCGGGGCGGCCCGCCGCCGAGCGCACGACGCTGTACGAGATCAGGCGCCGCTACGCCGTCGGCGACGGCGGCGAAGTCCCCGTCGCGGCCTAGGCGCGCCGCTTCGGCGGCTGCGCGGTGCGCGGCCGGGAAGCTTGTTCGACGGCGCCCACGGCGGCGGCCACGGTGTAGGGGTGCGTGTACGGCGCCATGTGGCCGCCGTGGATCATCTCCAGCCGCGCGTCGGGCAGCTCCGCGGCGAGTCGCCTCCCGTAGACGGGCTTGACGAGCTGGTCGTGCTCGCCCTGGATCACGATCGCGGGAACGTCGATCGAGCCGAGCCGCGGGTCGATCCGGTCGAACACGCCGTTCGCCTCCAGCTCCTCGCCCGCGTAGGCCTTCAGGTTGCCGCTCGTCATGTTGATCGCCAGCACGCGGTGTTTATGCGCGGGGGCGACCGGCTGCGGGTCGAAGGCTTCGGCGTCGACGATGTTCGCGGTGATCGTCCTGAGCAGCTGCGAGAAGGTGGCGTTCGCGATCGGGCGCACCACCGGCAGCTGCAGGAAGTTCACGAAGTGCGATTGCAGGCGCTCGAAGGAGGCGACGTGGGTGCCGGCCGCGGCCGCGTCCACGAGCACCAGGCCCCGCGCCTGGCCGGGGTAGCGCTCGGCGAAGCCCAGCGCCATCGTCCCGCCGTAGGAGTGGCCGACGACGATCGGGCGCTGCACGTGCAGCCGCTGCATCAGCGCCCGCAGCACTTCGAGCTGGCGGTGGAACTTCATGTAGCCGTCGCCGGACCAGCCGAACCCCGGCCGGTCGATCGCGATCGTGCGGCGGCCCGCCAGCAGCGGCGTCACCTCGTTCCAGTCTTCCGCGGTGCCGGGAAGGCCGTGCAGCAGCACGACCGGCGTGCCGCCCCCGGGCCTTTCTATGTAGTGGATGCGCACGCCGTCCACCGTCACGAACGAGCCGCGCGGCTTCGGCTCGCCGGGCAGGCGCCCGTACGTCCAGTTCAGCACGACGATCGCGAGCGCCAGCGCCGCGACGACGCAGAGCAGGATCCTCAGGAACCTGCGCATCTATGTGCCCCCCGGCATCGTGCGCAGCCTATCTGCGCCGCCGCCGGGCCGCGATCGCGTTTCCCGACTGCCGTCAGCCGCGCGCGAACTGCCCGTGGAAGCTGAACGGGATGTGGTGCGGCACGCGCGCCCGCGCCAGCTCGCTGAGGTCGGCGGCGTCCAGCACCAGCAGGAACGAGCTTTCCGCGGCCGAGTCCAGCACCACCGAGAGCAGCACGCCGTCGTCCTCGTCCTGCGCCTCGGGGCGCGCGACGAACACCGGCTCGCCGGGGTAGCAGCCGCGCTCGGCCCAGGAGAGCGTGGAGCCGTCGTGCGTGTCGATCTTGACGATCTGCTCGAGCCAGCCGCTGGGGCCGTTGCCGTTGCCCCACACGTAGCGGTAGGGGCGCTCGTTGCAGCGCCCGTAGTTGATCCGCGGCAGCTCGACCTCCGTCTCGGAGAGCCGTTCGCGCCGCACCGAGCGGTCGGTCAGCCCCAGGCGGAAGCGGGTCAGCTCGGCGGGCTGGATCGGCTTGCCCGCGCGCAGGCGGTCCAGGTAGAGGTCCTCGATCACGCCTGCGTCCGCGAAGGCGCACAGGTCGACGACGACCTCGTCGCCGTCCTCGTAGGCGTTGACGTGGTGGAAGGCGAAGCAGGGGTCGGCCCGGAAGCCGCCGACCGACTCGCCCGTGGCGCGGTCGACGAGCGTGAAGCGCGTGCCGCGCTCGGGCTTCCACTTGTAGTTCTCGATGTAGGGCCGCCCCGACAGCGCGAGCGCCAGCGGGTTGACGAGGAGCGGGAACTCCGCCAGCACGAGCCAGCGCTCGGTCAGGCCGAAGGAGTGCATGTAGGCGGGCTCCTTGACGGGCTGTGAGCCGAGCAGGCGAGGCTCGCTGGCGTCGGGGTCGACCGCGAAGAAGCGATAGCTGCTGACGCGCCCGAGCTTCGCCGCGTAGTTGAGCATGCCGCCGCTGGCGCGGTCCAGGTGCGGGTGCGCGGTCGTGAGCTGCCCCGGGACCTCGTAGGGCTGCACGCCGGCGGTCTGCAGCGTCTGCGGGTCAAACTGCACCGGCATCGGCGTCTCGGTCATCGAGATGAAGCGCTCGCCGAGCCGCGTCACGTTGACGTTGGCGTTGTCCGGCAGCGTCTTGCCGGGCGCGAACAGCGTCTGCACGCGCTTGAACAGCGAGCGGCACGGGTCGGTGGCGAACTCGCCGTAGACCATGTGTCCCTGCTCCTGCGCGGAGCGGTAGTTGCGGCTGTGCAGATAGCGGTTGCCGTAGGAGGCCCTGCCCTCGGCGATCGTGAAGCGGTGCAGCATCGCCAGCCCGTCGAACCAGTGGCGCAGCTGCCGCTCCCCGACCTCGAATTTCGCGGGGCCGGTGCGCAGCAGCGAGCCCGACAGCCACGGCGGCAGCTCGCCGCTGACGGGCAGCTCTCCCACTTCGATCTCCTGCTCCAGCGTCGTGAAGCCGAGCGTCGGCACCGCGGCAAGGCCGTCGGCGCGAGGGGTCGCAGGGTGCTCGGGTGCGTCGGGCTGGGTGGCGGGACCGGCCATAACAATGCCTCCTGAATGGTTCGACTCGAACCATTCGTACCGTACGCTAGTCTGCGAGGCATGTCAAGCGCGGACCGGGGCGCGGGCGTGCGCCTCACGGAGACCTCCTACATCGTGCTGGGCCTGCTGGAGCAGGGCGAGCCCGCGACGCCGTACGACCTCAAGCAGTTCGCGCAGCTGAGCACCAACAACTTCTGGACGGTGCCGCACACGCAGCTCTACACCGAGTGCGCGCGCCTGGCGGCCGAGGGGCTGCTCGACGAGCGCCGGGAGGAGGCCGGCAGGCGCAGGCGCATCTATCGCCTGACCGGGCGCGGGCGCGAGGCGCTGGAGGAGTGGCGCAGCGAGCCGGCGAGCGACCTCTACGAACTGCGCGACGCCGCGACCCTGAAGCTGTTCTTCGGCGGTGACCCCCGGCGGCTGGCGGCGTCACAGCTGCAAGCCCACAGGAGCCGGCTGCAGGAGTACGAGCAGCTAGCGGAGGGAGCGGAGGGCCTGCCGGAAGGCCAGCGCCTGGCGCTCGAGTGCGGCCTTGGCCACGAGCGCGAGTTCATCCGTTTCTGGTCGCGCATCGCCGAGGAGGAGTGAACCGGCGCCGGCGGCGACCGCGCCGGTGGGGCGGTCAGTCCGCGGCGGAGAGCGGCCGGTACCCGGCGCAGAGCACCCGCATCCAGGCGATCTGCCCGTCCTGCTCGGTCAGGTAGGCCTGCTGCTCGACGAGGAACCGGCCTTCGGGATTCTCGACGACGAAGCGATAGCCCACGCGTTCGCGGTCCGCGAAGCGGTCGGTCTCCAGGTGCTCCAGCGTGCGGATCTCGTCGCTGTCTTCGAACCAGTGACCGAAGGCGATCGCGATCATCTCCTCCGGGCTGGAGGCCTCCCAGGTGTATTTCGGCGTCAGCGCACGGAAGTCCACGGCAGGCGCGAGCAGCTCCTTCAGCCGCTCGGCGTCCTTGCGCTGCAGGGCGTGGGCGAAGTCGCTTCCGAGCGTCGCGGTTTCGAGCATGCGGGCATTCTCCTGGATCGAAGAGGGGCTTGTCAGTGCAGTTCCTCACAGATGCGCGAGGCCTGCGTCCCGGCTAGAGGAACAGGTCCTCCTCCGCGGGGCGCAGCAGCGCCGCCGCCCCCGGCCCGTCCTCGACGGTGAGCAGCCGCTCGAGGCCCGCGACGACGGCGACGGGCTCGCCGGAGTCCTTCGCCCGCACCAGCTCGCCGAGCGCCGCGAGCGCGTCGGCGAGCGCGAGCCACGTCGCCCGCAGCTGCATCCCGCGCGCGTCGTGGCGCCCGCGCCAGTCCTGTAGCGGGTCGAGGCCCGCGAGCCCGATCGCGACGTCGACCTGCCCGTGCCGCCAGGCGCGCCCGAAGCTGTCGGCGATCAGCACGGCGACCTCGACGCCGCAGGACTGCGCGAGCCCCGCGCGGAGCCGGCGCGCGGAGCCGTCGGGGTCGCGCGGCAGCAGCACCAGCGTGTCCTCCGCGGCGTTGGAGGCGTCGACGCCGGCGTTCGCGCAGACGAAGCCGTGGTGCGTGCGCGAGATCAGCACGCCGCGCTCGGCGCGCACGACCTCGCGCGTCTGGTCCAGCACGACCTGGACGGCCCGCGGATCGCGGGGCTGGCCCGTTTCGGCCGCGAAGCGGGCCGCCAGCTCGCGCGCCTGCTCGCCGGGCTCGACATCGCCCAGCGCGACGACGGCGCCCTCGGCCTTGGAGACGACCTTGTGCGCGACCACGACGATCTCGCCGTCGGCCAGCGGCGCCCCGGCGCGCACGGCGGCCTCGGCGATCAGCGCGGCGAGATCCTCGCCGATGCGCACCTCCGGCAGCCCGGGTACGGCTCTGACGTTCAGGCTGCCCACGTCTGCGTCTCGTGCTCGCGCCTTCGCGCGGCGCTCAGCCGGCGCGGTCGATCGCGACGGCGGGCAGCTCCTCGGCGGAGCCGAGCACCGCGCGCGTGCGCTCGGCGGGAAGCGGCGCGCCGGCGAGGCGCTCGCGCAGCGCGGCGAGGTCCGCGCCGGTGTCGACGTCGAGCAGCAGCGAGGCCACCGGCTCGACCCGGCAGCTGGCGCCTGCCTGCGACGCCAGCGCGCGGTGTCGCTCGCAGCTGTCGGGCCCGAAGCTCGGCTCGATCGCGTCAGGCGGCGCGAGCAGCAGCCCGTTCGTCCCGGTCCCGTGGCGATCGGAGACGATCACAACGGAGGCGTCGGCGGTGCGGAGCAAAGCCTCGAGCTCGCGCGGATCGAGCGCGGGGCAGTCGCCGGGCACGCAGAGCACCCGTTCGTAGCCTTCGGCGATCGCGTGGCGCACGCCGAGCGCGACGGCGGCGGACTGTCCTTGCTCGGCCGTGTCCTCGATCGTGACGGCGCCGTGCGCCGCCGCGAGGGCCGGCAGGCTGGGCTCACGCGTGATCACGATCGTCGCCTCGAGCGTGGAGACCTGTGCGAGCGCGGAGAGCACGTCGGCGACCATCGCCTGCGCCAGCCGCGCCCGCAGCTGCTCGGCGACGGTCTCCCCGAGCCGCGACTTGGCCGCGGCGAAGCGCTTCACGGGAAGGATCGCGGCGGTGCGCATCTGTGCCCACGATAGTGACGAGCGCGACGAGGGCGCTCGTCACGGGGTCACCACTCCAGCAGCATCATCCCGATCGTGACGCCGGGCCCGATCGTGACCATCAGCCCGCGTTCGCCGGCCTGCGGCCGGCACTGCTCGACGGTGGCCTTCAGCACGTAGAAGATCGAGGGGGTGCCGACGTTGCCGTGCTCGGCCAGCGAGTCCCGGCTGATGCGGGCCTGCTCGTCGGTCAGCTCCAGCGCGGACTGCACGTTCTCGATGATGCGCCGCCCGCCGGGGTGCAGGACCCAGTGGTCGATGTCCTCGCGCCGCAGGCGGTTGCCGTGCAGGAAGCGGTCCACGACGGCGCCCAGCTCGGCGCCGGCGATGTCGGGCAGCTCCCGCGCGAGGTGCAGGTAGGCGTCCTCCTCGTGAACGTGCAGGCTGACGGCGTCGAGCGTGCCGGCGATCTGGTGCACGGCGGCCGCCGTGATCGCGGGGCCCTCGGCGCCGGGGTGCGCGGAGATCAGCGCCGCGCCGCAACCGTCGCCGAAAATCGAGGCGCCGACGGTCTTCGCGCGCGGGTCGTCCTCGCGGGCGCGGGAGAGGATGCTGCTCATGCTCTCCGCGGCGACGATCAGGGCGTCGTGTTCGGCCTGCCCGCGCACCGCCTGGGCCGCGAGCTTCATCAGCGGCACCCCGCTGGCGCAGCCGACGCCCGTGACGTGGTACTTGTCGGTGGCGGGGTCGAGCCGGTAGTGGTCGATCAGGCGGTGCGCCAGCGAAGGCACGCCGAGCGAGTAGAGGCTCGCGGAGATCAGCGTGCCGATTCGCTCGAGGTCGGCCCCCAGGCCGTCGACGGCCCGGATCGAGCGCGCGAGCAGTTCCCGCTCGACGTGCGCGGCGCGGCCCTGGAAGGACAGCGCCGAGAACTCCTCGTCGAGCTCCAGGTGCCGCTGCTGAACGCCGCAACGGGAGAAGATCCCCTCGGCGAACTCGTCGGCGGCTAGCCCGAGCCGTTCGAGCACCTGCGCCTGGTCGTGCGTCGTGGGCTCGTCCGCCAGCGACAATGCCGCGATCCGCGGCACCATCGGCGCGCGGCGACGGCGGCGTGGCGTGAGCGTCGAGACGCCGGGTGCCGAGTTCGCGCCGGCGCGATGCACGGTGCTTCGCAAAAAGCCTCCTGACAGCTGTGGGCTTGAGAACTGCAACTGCGCCCGGTCGTCCCTACCAGGCCCAGTAGCACTGACAATACGTCGCGGAAAGACGCCTTCCGGCGGCTTCGCGTAGGTTCTTATCCAGTTCTTCGTAGCGCCGATCGACGATCTGATGCGATTCGGCGGGGCGTCATGGGGGTGGCGCGTGTTGCCGACAGACGACGGAGGTTGAGATGCAGTTGATTGGCGCCGGGTTGCCGCGCACGGGCACGCTCACGCAGATGGTGGCCCTTGAACAGCTGGGGCTGGCCCCCTGCTACCACTGGGTCAACGTCCTCGCCGACCTCGACACTCAGGTCGATCTGTGGAACCGCGCGCTGGACGGGGAGTCCATCTGGGACGAGGTGTTCGCGGGCCAGCAGGCCACGGTCGACTGGCCGGGCGGCTACTTCTACCGCGAGCTCGCCGAGCACTACCCCGACGCCAAGGTGCTGCTCAGCGTGCGCGACCCCGAGCGCTGGGAGCCGAGCTTCCGCGAGACGATCTGGGCGATGTCCTACGGCGACACCCTGATGCCGCTGCTGGCGCAGGCCCGGGCGCAGGTCGAGCCGCGCTGGAAGCGCTATCTGGAGTTGGTGGAGCGCATGTTCTGGGGGCCGCAGGGGACCTTCGCAAAGGGGCAGACGCCCGAGCAGCTGATGGAGCAGATGCAGGCGCACCACGCCGAAGTCGAACGGGTCATTCCCGCGGACCGGCTGCTCGTGTGGGAGGTGAAGGAAGGCTGGGGGCCGCTGTGCGAGTTCCTGGAGCTGCCCGTCCCCGACGAGCCCTTCCCGCACGCGAACGATCGCGACACGTTCCTCGGGAGGGTGATCGGCGGCGCGCTCGACTCGTTGCAGGCCTGGCGAGCGGAGAACCTGCCGGAGCCGGCCTAGCGCGCGAGCGCGGCGGCGAACGCGAGCGTCTCCCGAGCCAAGCGCTCGCGCGCGGCGGCGTCGTCCATGCGGGTGTCGGTGCTCAGCTCCGGCACGCGCGAGCCGGCGTCCTCGTCGGCGACGAGCCCGTCGAGCAGCTCGCCGTAGAAGTCGGCGACCCCGCGCGCGCTGCACTCCAGCGCGGCGAAGGCCATGAAGGCCTCGGTCGGCCCCTTCAGTACCTCGCCGCCGACGATCGGGCTGACCGCCACGACCGGGGCCGGGGCCTGCTCGATGGCCTCGCGCATCCCGGGCACCGCGAGGATCGGCGCGATCGAGGCGAGCGGGTTGGAGGGGCCGATCACGATCGCGTCCGCGCGCTCGAGCGCGGCGAGCGCCGCCGCGCTGGGCCGCGCCTGCTCGGCGCCGCGGAACTCGAGGCCCTCGACAGGCCCGGCGGCGCGCTCGCGGATCATGAACTCCTGGAAGGAGTGCCAGCCGCTCGGGTTGCGCACCCAGGTGCGGATCGGGTCATCGCTCATCGGCAGCACGTGCGCTCGCTGGCCGATGCCGGTGTTCAGCCGCTCCAGCGCCGCGGTCACCGACTCGCCCTCGCGGCACATCCGTGCGCGCTCGATGCACCAGGCGAGATCGCGGTCGCCAAGGTTGAACCAGATCTCCGATCCGAGCGCCCGAAGGGCGTCCATCACGAAAAAGGTGTCCTCCCGCAGGCCCCATCCGCGCGCGTCGATCTCATCCGCGAGCCAGAAGCTGACGAGATCGGGGTCGGGGGAGACGTGGGCGCCGTAGATCTCGACGTCGTCGCCGGTGTTCGCGATCACGCTCAGCCGCTCGGGGCCGACGACGTCGAGCATCCCGCGCGCGAGCTTGGCGCCGCCGGTGCCGCCCGCAAGCACGACGACCTGCGCGCTCGGGGCCGGCCCGCTCACTCCCAGTCGGGGTCGGCCAGGCCGGTGAGGCGCACGCCGGCGTGCACCTTGTAGCGGCTGTTCACGCCGATCAGCAGCGCGGTCAGCGACTCGGTGATGCGCGCCATCTCCAGGCGGCCGCAGTCGACGCAGCGCAGTCCCTCGATCCGCTCGATCAGGCGCGCCGCCTCGGTCTTGTCGGCGCGCTTGTCGCCGCACAGCAGCACGTCCTGCTCCAGCGGGTGCTCGAGGTCGGTGAGCGAGGCGGCGCTGATCGTGTGCAGCGCCGAGACGACGCGCACGCCCTCGGGGACCATCTCGGCCGCCTGCTGGGCCGCGGAGCCCTGCCACACGCCGAGCATCCGCGTCGCCTTGCCGCTGACCGCCGCGGCCAGCGGCACCGTGGCGTCGACCACGAGCTGCCCCGCCGTCAGCACGTCCTTCAGGTTCGTCAGCGTCTCGGAGTGGTTGCGGAAAGGCACGCTCAGGATCACGATGCCCGCGCCGCGGGCAGCCTCGCCGTTCTCGGCGCCGGAGCACGTGGCGCCGGGAATCGTGTCCCGTGCGCGCGCCGCGGCTTCCTCGGCGCGGGAAGCGTCGCGCGAGCCGATCACCACCGGCACGCCGGCGCGCGCGAACCGCACCGACAGCCCGAAGCCGAGCGCCCCGGAGGCCCCGATGATCGCGACCGGCGGTGTCGCGTCTGCGTCGGCGGCCGGGGATGACATCGCGGCGAGTATAGGCTGGGAACGATGGGGGACAGCATCAGGATCAGGGAGGTCGGCCCGCGCGACGGCTTCCAGAACGAGCCCGAGACGATCCCGACCGATGCGAAGGTCGAGCTGATCGACGCGCTCGCGCGCACGGGCCTGCGCCGGCTGGAGGCGACGAGCTTCGTGCGCGCCGACGTGATCCCGCAGCTCGCCGACGCCGCGGAGGTGCTGACGCGGATCGACGTGCCGGAGGAGGTCTCGATCAGCGCCCTGATCCCGAACGCCCGTGGCCTGGAGTCGGCGCTGGCGGTGCGCGAGCAGGGCACGCCCTCGGGCCGCCCGGCCTTCGACGAGGTCAACGTCTTCATGTCGGCCTCCGAGACCCACAACCGCAAGAACGTGAACCGCTCGATCGAGGAGTCGCTGAGCGCGCTGGAGGGCGTGCTGGCACGGTCGCGGCAGGAGGGGCTGCGCTGCGAGGGCGTGATCTCGACTTCGTTCGGCTGTCCCTACGAGGGCCACGTGCCGCCCGGGCGCGTGCTGGAGATCGCGGCGCGGCTGCGCGACGCCGGGGCGCAGGAGATCGGCTTCGGCGATACCACCGGGATGGCGAACCCGCGCCAGGTCGCGGAGTTCTTCCCTTCGGCGCGGGCCGCGCTCGGGGAGCAGGTCGAGCTGACGGCGCACTTCCACAACACGCGCGGGCAGGGCCTCGCGAACGTGCTCGCCGCGCTGAACGCCGGCGTCGACAGCTTCGAGTCGAGCTTTGGCGAGCTGGGGGGCTGCCCGGTGCCGGCGGGCGCCACCGGCAACATCGCCACGGAGGACCTCGTCTCGATGCTGCACGAGATGGGCTACGAGACAGGCATCGAACTACAGGATCTGCTCGCCTGCGCGCGGCGCGTGCAGGAGATCCTTGGCCGCCCGCTCGGCAGCCACACGATCGTCGCGGGTCCCGTCGACTGGGGCTAGTGGCGCCGTCGACGCGGCGCGGAGCGGCGTCCTCGGGCGCGCGCGATCAGCCGCCGCCGACGGGTTCGGCCTCGATCTCCTGCTCGACCTCATCGACGCTGCGCTGCCCCCGCTCGGCCTCCTGCGCTTCGCGCGCCATCTCCCGCGCGGCGGCGACGCAGAACTCCTGCACGGCGACCTCCATCTCCAGGGTCTGCGCGAGCGCGGGGCGCGCGGAGGCGTCGAGCACGCGCTTGGCGCGCCCGACTGCGATGTGCGAGTTGGCCAGCAGCTCCTCGACCAGCTCCTGCGTGGCCTGCTCGAGCTGCTCGGCGGGCACAACGCGGTTGACCAGGCCGATCCGCTCGGCCTCCTCGGCATCGATCGTGCGCGCGGTCATGATCAGCTCCTTGGCGCGGCCGAGACCCACGACGGCGGGTAGGCGGGTGGAGCCGCCGACGTCGGGGATGATCCCGAACTTGACCTCCGGCAGGCTGAACCTGGAGTCGCTGGAGGCGATCCGCAGATCGCAGCCGAGCGCCACCTCCAGCGCGCCGCCGGGGCAGGTGTGGTGGATCTGGCAGACGACGGGCTTCGCCATTTCTTCGCAGACGTTCGCGCAGTCGAGGAAGACTTTCCGGAAGGTGCGCAGCATCCCGGGGGTGCCGGCCGACTGCGCCAGCTCGACGAGGTCCACGCCCGCGGAGAACACGGGCCCTTCGCCGCGCAGGACGACGCAGTGGACGCCGGGATCGGCGGCCGCGGCGCGCAGCTCCTCGCCGAGCGCTCGCAGCAGCTCCTGGTTCATGGCGTTGCGCTTCTCGGGGCGGTTGAGGATCACGTGGCGGACGGCGCCGCGGTCCTCGCTGAGGACGATGCTCATTCTCGGCTCCTGGCGGTCGGGTGCTGGCTTGCCATGAGGCTACAGGCAGCGCGGGTGAGGAACGCGGGCACGGCGAAGCCGGCTCCGCTGGCCCCACCCGGATCGGGGGCGGGACCAGCGGGACCGGCTCCGCCCGCGCCGCCGGGGGAGTGGCGGCGCAGAGGTGACGGCCCGGGACAATGAGACGGGCCGCCCAGCGCCGGGTGTCTCTGCTCTTGCACGAGCCGGCGCTTGCCCATGGAGACGCCAAGCGCGCGAGAACCTTCCCGGCCACCTTCCCTTCCCGGCCGCCTTCCCGGCCGCCCGTAATAGGCTGCGGCGAACACGTAGGCGAGCGGAGGTCAGATGGCGAAGATCGAGAAGGTCGGAGTGCTGGGTGCGGGTCTGATGGGTCACGGGATCGCGCAGGTCGCGGCCCAGACCGGCTATGAGGTGGTGCTGCGCGAGGTCGACGAGGCGACGCTCACGAAGGGCGTCGGCAAGATCGAGAAGCAGCTCGCCCGCGCGGTGGAGAAGGGCAAGTCAAGCCAGGAGGACGCCGACGCGGTGCGCGCGCGGATCACGGGCACGGTCCACTACCGCGACCTGGCCGACTGCGACCTGGTGATCGAGGCGATCACCGAGGACCTGTCCCTGAAGCTCGAGATGTGGCGCGAGCTGGACGAGATCGTCAAGCCGGAGGCGATCTTCGCGACGAACACCTCGTCGCTGGCGGTGATCGACCAGGCGGCGAGCACGGGTCGCGCCGAGCGCTTCGTGGGCTTGCACTACTTCAACCCGGCGCAGGTGATGAAGCTGGTGGAGGTCGTCCGCTGCATCACCACGAACGACGAGACCTTCGACGCGGCGCTTGAGTTCGCGCGCTCGGAGGGCAAGCTCGCGATCCCGACGAAGGACAAGGCGGGGTTCATCGTGAACCGCCTGCTGGTCCCCTACATGCTGGACGCGATGCGCGCCTACGAAGAGGGCGTCGGCTCGGTCGAGGAGATCGACGAGGCGATGAAGGCCGGCGCCGGGCACCCGATGGGGCCGCTGACGCTGGCTGACTTCGTGGGCCTGGACACGCTGGGCTCGATCTGCGACGTGCTGTTCGACGAGTTCCGCGAGCGGCGCTTCGCGCAGCCGCCAACGCTGCGCAAGATGCTCGCCGCGGGCTGGTACGGGCGCAAGGCGGGGATGGGCTTCTACGACTACTCCGGCGAGGCGCCCAAGCAGAACGCGGCGCTCTGACGGCCGGCAGGCCACGCGCGGCAATACCCTTGAGGTCATGAGCGACCCCTCGACAATGCGCGTGGCCGACGCCGACCGCGAGCGTCTGGCTGGCGAGTTGCGCGAGCACATGGTCGCGGGCAGGCTCTCCCAGGAGGAGCTGGAGGAGCGGGTGGACCTGGCCTACAAGGCGAAGACACAGGCGGACCTGGATGCGCTGCGCGCGGATTTGCCGATGAGCCCGGCGGCGGTGCAGCAGTCGCTGGCGGAGCGGCGTGCCCACCTGCGCCGGCGCCTGCTTCAGGAGGCGGGCGGCTCGCTGACGGCGTCGGGCGTGTGCGTGGCGATCTGGCTCGCGAATGGGGCGCAGGGCCAGTTCTGGCCGATCTGGGTAATCGTGTTCTCGCTGGTGCCGTTCCTTCGCGGCGCGTGGCACCTGTTTGGCCCCGCACCCGATGAGAAGGCCTTCGAAGAGAGCCTGCAGCGTCGCCGAGCGCGACACCTTGCGCACGAGCGACGTCACGCGAGGCAGCACCGGAGCCTGCCGCGGTGAGCGATCTGGAGGGGGCGGTCGAGCGGGCGCTCGCGGGAGGACCCGAGCGTCACCGCGAAAAGGCGCGCGAGCAGGGCAAGCTCCCGGTGCGCGAGCGGATCGCGCTGCTGCTGGACGAGGGCAGCTTCTCCGAGGAGGCGCTGCTGGCGAACTGGCAGGAGGACGGGCTCGGCGCCGACGGCGTCGTCACGGGCGTCGGCGAGATCGCAGGCCGCCCCGTGGCGCTGATGGCGAACGACCCTACGGTGAAGGCGGGCTCCTGGGGGCCGAAGACCGTCGAGAAGATCCTGCGCATCCAGGAGCGCGCGATGAGCCTGAGCGTGCCGATGGTCTACCTGGTGGACTCGGCGGGCGCGCGGATCACCGACCAGGTGCAGATGTTCCCGGGCCGCCGCGGCGCGGGGCACATCTTCCACAACCAGGTGAAGCTCTCGGGCGTGGTCCCGCAGGTGTGCGTGCTGTTCGGGCCGAGCGCCGCGGGCGGCGCCTACATCCCGGCCTTCTGCGACGTGGTGATCATGCGCGAGGGCAACGCCTCGATGTACCTGGGCTCGCCGCGGATGGCGGAGATGGTGATCGGCGAGCACGTGACGCTGGAGGAGATGGGCGGGGCGAAGATGCACACGGGTGTCTCGGGCGTGGGCCACCAACTGGTGAAGGACGACGAGGAGGGGATAGCGGCTGCGCGCCGCTATCTCTCGTATCTGCCTGGCAGCTGGGAGCAGCGGCCGCCGGCGGAGGAGCCGGCGCAGCCGACACAGGGGCCGGCGATTCGCGAGCTGATCCCCGCCGACGAGAACAAGCCCTTTGACATGAAGGCGCTGATCGGCGCGCTCGTGGACGAGGGCTCGTTCTTCGAGGTCCACCCGCGCTGGGCGAAGGAGCTGGTCGTGGGCTTTGCGCGGCTCGACGGCGCCGCGGTGGGGATCTTGGCGAACCAGCCGAAGTTCAAGGGCGGCGTGCTGTTCGGGGACTCGGCCGACAAGGCGGCGCGCTTCATCTGGACCTGCAACGCCTTCAACGTGCCGCTGCTGTTCCTGGCGGACGTGCCGGGCTTCATGATCGGCACGCAGGTCGAGCGCGAAGGCATCATCCGCCACGGCGCGAAGATGATCAGCGCGGTCAGCGAGGCGACGGTGCCGAAGATCTCGGTGATCGTGCGCAAGGCCTACGGCGCGGGTCTCTATGCGATGGCGGGGCCGGCGTTCGAGCCCGATGCCTGCATCGCGCTGCCGAGCGCTTCGATCGCGGTGATGGGTCCGCAGGCGGCGATCAACGCCGTCTACTACAACCAGCTGCAGGCGATCGAGGACGACGAGGAGCGCGCGCGGCGCACGGAGGAGCTGCGGGCGGAGTACGCGGAGGACATCGACATCCTGCACCTCGCCTCCGAGCTGGTGATCGACGCGGTGATCGAGCCGGAGCTACTGCGCGAGGAGCTGATACGCCGCTTCGCCCACGCGGCGACGAGGCAGCGGATCTGGCCCGCGAAGCACAACCCGGTTACTCCCGTCTAGGCGGGCGCGACCCCCGCGCTGCGCGTGTCGTCGTCCTGAAAGGGCGGGTAGGTCTCGGTCAGCAGGAACGCGTAGGCAGCAGCACCCCGTACGCGGTGACCCGCGCGACGAAGCGGTTGAAGTCGGCGACGAAGTCGTACAAGCCCTTCGGGTAGCGGCCGGTGATCACGATCGCGAACCACGCGATCACGATCGCGAAGCTGGCGACGATCCCGAACACGTACAGCACGATCGCGACGGGAATCACGAGCAGCAGGCGAAAGAAGGTGGTCAGCCGACTGCGTCGCTCGACGTAGTCGGCCTCGAAGGTCGCTGGATAGGACACCGCACGCTCCCTTTTCGGTTGGCCGTCGGGACTGGCGGCGACGCGCGGGCCCTTCGTCGACGATGCGACGTGCCCCACGGGCCCGCCCGGCGCTCGGCGGACATCCTACGTTCGAGGTCGGCGGGGCAAAGCTCGTTTTCAAATAGATTTCAGCGCGACGATGGACCCCGCCGAGATCGCCTTCGCAGGGATCGCCCGACAGGCCGGGATGATCGCCGCGGGCGAGATCTCCTCACGCGAGCTGACGCAGCTGTGCCTGGACCGGATCGAGCGCGCGCAGCCGCGCCTGAACGCCTTCCGCGTCGTGTTCGCCGAACGCGCGCTGCTGGAAGCCGACCAAGCCGACGCGCGGCGCGGCGCCGGTGGCGGGCGAGCGCTGCTGGGCGTGCCGATCGCGGTCAAGGACGACATCGACGTCGCGGGCGAGGTGACGGCGCTGGGCAGCAACGCCGCGGGCGCCCCGGCGCCGGCGGACGCTGAGGTCGTGCGCAAGCTGCGTGCCGCGGGGGCCGTGATCATCGGCAAGACGAACGTCCCCGAGCTGTGCGTGTGGCCGTTCACGGAGACGGCGACCTTCGGCGCGACGCGCAACCCCTGGGACTTGCAGCGCGCCCCTGGCGGCTCCAGCGGCGGCAGCGGCGCCGCGGTGGCGGCGGGGCTCGTGGGCGCGGCGCTGGGTTCCGACGGCGCGGGCTCGATCCGCATCCCCTCCGCCTGGTGTGGCCTGTTCGGGCTGAAGCCGCAGCGCGGCCGCGTCTCGATGGCGCCCAGGCCGCGCGGTTGGAACGGCCTGTCGGTGAACGGCGTGCTGACGCGGCGCGTCGCGGACACGGCGCTGTTCCACGACGTCGCCTCGGGGGCGATCGAGGCCGACCTGGACAAAGCGCCCGCGCCAGAGGTCCCGTTCGCGCAGGCGGCGGCGACCCCGCCGGGGCGGCTGCGGATCGCGATCTCCCGCCGCGTGCCGCCGGGCATCCTGGCGAAGCTGGACGACGACGGCGAGCGCGCGCTCGCGGAGACGATCGAGCTGCTGCGCTCGCTGGGCCACGAGCTGCGCGAGCGGGAGGTCGACTACGGCATGGGTGGCGGCACGATGCTGATTCCGCGCTACGCCCGCGGCGTCTACGAAGACGCGCGGGCGGTCGCGCACCCCGAGCGCCTGGAGCGGCGCACGAAGGGGATGGCGCGGATCGGCGCGCTGGCGGGGCCGCTGTTCGGGCGCGCGATGGCGGGCGAGGCGGATTACGCGCGGCGCCTGAACGCGATCTTCGACGACCACGATGTGGTGCTGACCCCCGCGACGGCGACGGGGCCGCCGCGGATCGGGCAGCTACAGGGACGCGGCGCGCTGTGGACGCTGAACGCGGTCGCGGGCTGGGTCCCCTACAACGGCGTTTGGAACGTCACGGGCCAGCCCGCGGCGTCGGTGCCGGCGGGCTTCGGCTCGGACGGCCTGCCTCGCGGCGTGCAGCTGGTGGGGCGCGCGAACGACGAGGCGACGCTGCTCTCGCTGGCGGCTCAGATCGAGGCGGAGCGCCCGTGGGCAGACGCCCGTCCGCCCGAATCGCCGTGAGCGGCGAAGCCGAGCTGGCAGCGCTCGCGGTCGAGGCGGCGCGCATGGCGGGCGGCCTGCTGCTCGGGCGGGCGCAGCGCGGAGCGGAGCGCATGGTGGCGAGCAAGAGCACGCCGACGGACCTCGTCAGCGAGGCGGACGTCGCCTCCCAGCGCGCGATCCGCGCGCTGATGCGCGAGCGCCGCCCGGAGGACGGCTTCGTCGGCGAGGAGGAGGGTGAGTCCGAGCCGGGCACCAGCGGCCTGCGCTGGATCGTGGACCCGCTCGACGGCACGGTCAACTTCCTGTTCGGAATCCCGCAGTGGTGCGTGAGCGTCGCGGTCGCGGATTCGGAGGGGACGGTCGCGGGCGCGGTGTTCGACCCCAACCGCGACGAGCTGTTCCACGCGATGCGCGGCGGCCCCGCGTTGATGGAAGGCCCGCAGGGCACGGTCGAGCTGACGCACGGCGGCGTGGGCGACCTCGCGCACGAACGCCGCACGGGCGGGGATGCGGGTCCGGGCGGGGAGGACCTCGCGAGCGCAATGGTGGCGACCGGCTTCGCCTACGACGCGAGCGTGCGCGAGGGCCAGGCGCAGGTGTTCGCGCGACTGGTTCCGCGTGTGCGCGACATCCGGCGCTTCGGCAGCGCGGCGCTGGACCTCGCCTGGACGGCGGCGGGCCGCTACGACGCCTACTACGAGCGCACCGTCAAGCAGTGGGACATCGCGGCGGGCGTGCTGATCTGCGAGCGCGCGGGCCTTGTGGTCCGCGAGCTGCCCGAGCACGAAGGGTCGCCCTGGGGCGTGCTGGTGGCGCCCGCCGCGCTGGTGGACCCGCTCTACGAGCTGGTCGCCGGCCCTTAGGCCTCAGCCGGCGCCGGCGAGCGCGTTCTTCTCGCGGTCGCGGAGCGCCGCGAGCGGCGCCTCGTACAGCCGCCGCTTGATCGCCCCCAGCGTCGCGGGGTCCTTGCCCGCGAGCGGGGCGGCCAGCTCGATCGCCTGCGCCAGCACGCGCTCCTCCTCGACGGCGTGGTCGACGATCCCGGCCGCCTGGGCCTCGACGCCGCCGTAGCGCTTGCCGGTCGTCATCGACTCGTGCGCCGCGTGCACGCTCAGGCGCGCGGCGATCAGCGCGTTCATGCCGTGCGTGAACGGGATGCGGATGTCGACCTCGGGCAGGCAGAAGAAGCCGCGGTCGGCGCGCATCACGCGCTGGTCGTGGGCGAGCGCGAGCATCGCGCCCGCGGCGAAGGTATGGCCTTGCAACGCCGCGACCGTCGGCACGTCGAGCTCCAACACGCGTGCCAGCAGCTCGTGCAGGCGCGGCACGAACTCGCCGAGCTGCTCCTGGTTCGCGGCCATCCACTCCAGGTCCAGCCCGTTCGACCAGATCTTCCCCGTCGCGGTGGTGACCAGCGCGCGCGGAGCCGGTGCGGCCTGCACCTCGTCCAGGCAACGCTCGATCGCCCCGAGCGAGTCGGCGTTGAAGCGGTTCTCGCCGTCGCCGAGGTCGAGCACGAAGACCTCGTCCTCGCGGCGCAGGCTGGGGAGCGTGGGCACGGCGGGCATCTTCTCATCAACCGCCGCGTTCAGTGCGGCGGGTGGGATTCGAACCCACACGCCCTTGCGGACAAGGCCTTTTGAGGGCCTCGCGTCTACCGTTCCGCCACCGCCGCACGAAGAGGTCAGTCTAAGCGAGCGGAAACGGGGCGAGCCGTGGCTCGGCGACCGCGCCGAGCCGGAAGCGCGCCCGCCGCTCGGATGTGTCTCAGGCGGGCTGTGGCGGAGCCGCTGCGAAGGTGCTCGGCCCGGCGCCGGGGTCGCGCCGCTCGAGCTCGACGTTCCAGCCCTGGGAGAAGCCGCGCATCGCGAACGCCACCAGCAGGATCTGCACGGGCGCGATCAGCAGCGTCAGGATGCCCAGCAGCCCCGAGTCGATCGTGGGCTGCGCGAAGCCGGTCTTGTCGCGGGCGAACCAGCCGGGCCCCGCGACCAGCGCGAAGATCAGCAGCAGCACCGCGAGCACTGCCGAGACCGGCAGCACGCCGCGGTTCCAGCGCGCCGCGAAGAAGGCCAGCGTCAGATACACGACGATGTAGGCGATCTGCACGGGCAGCATGCCCTGTAGCACGCTCCAGCCGCCGACCGTCACGATCAGCACGAGGCCCGCGCTCGCGAGCAGCAGCAGCACGACCGTCGCCCGCGTCGCCTGCACGACCGGCTTATCGCGATTGGGGTGGGTGACGATCACCCCGGCCGACCGCGGTTCGCCGGGTGACCGGCTGCCAGCGCTGGAAGACATTGAAGGCTCACCATACAATCTCGCGCTGCGGCGCGCGCGGGCGTGGTGGAATTGGTAGACACGCCGGCCTTAGGAGCCGGTGGGCGCAAGCCCTTGGGGGTTCGAGTCCCTTCGCCCGCATCGCTGCGCGACGCGCCGCTCGCCGCGCTCGGGTAGCGCCTCAGCCCGTGAACGAAGTCGGCGGCGCGGTCTCGCGGGAGATTTTCCAGGACGAGGCGCTGGTCGGGTTGAGGAAGCTCGGCGGCTGCTGGTTGGCCAGGCGGTTGTCGTAGTTGTAGTTCTTGATGTAGCCGTGGCCGGGGCTGCCGGACTGCCCGACGGGTCCGCGCCAGAACTGCGCGATCGAACCCCAGACGGTGAGACTTCCCAGCGTCGCCCCGCACTTGTAGTTGTCGACGATCCAGGAATGTCGCGTGCTGAGGATCGCCGCGTCGATCACGAGGTTTTCGAGCGAGCCCCAGTGGTTGGGGTCTTCGGTGGCGTTCAGGTTCGTCGCTTTCGAGGGGCAGTTGCCGGTGGTGAATTCGTACTGGCAGACGCCGTTGCCGATGTATTCGGTGCCCGATTCGCAGGAGCCTTTGACGAACAGGTTTTCCGATTCGTGGTAGGTGTAGCCGCTCGGAGCCGGTTCGACGCACTTTTTGAGCGTCGGCGCGTATTCGTAGCCGTTCGTGGCCGGTTTGTAGAACCAGACTTCCTCTCTGACGCCGCTTTTAGTCGGGTATTCCGAGAGTTCGACGGTGGTCGAGCCTTTGGCAGTCACAGTCGTTTCGCTGGGGATGTACGCGCCGATCACCGTCATGCCGACGCTGACCCCGGTCATCGAGGAGATTTCCTTGATTTCTTTCTTATGTGTCGTCCGGGTGTTTTCGCTGACGAGCGTCCCCGTGCGTTTGACGTAGCCCGTGCCACAGGTTTCCGTCGCGATCTCTTCGCTCGTGGCGGTTTCGGTGCCTGTGACCTGTTTCGTCGGGAGCGTCGTGCTCTCTTTCACGGGGTGGTACACGCGCACGAAGTTTTCCGCGATCAGGCCGAGCGTCGCGGCGCCGGTCGGTTCGCCGTTTTCTTCTTCGGTCGTCGTCAGGTTGCCGTTGACGATCACGTCGTCGGCCGAGGCAATCGTCAGCGATTCGGTGTATTTGCCGTGAACGTAGACGTTGCCGCAGCCGGTGTCGCCGACGGTGTCGGTCCCGAACGGGGTGTAGGCAGCGACGCCGCACGTTTCGGTTTTCGAGTTTTCGACGTAGACGACGCCGTTGCTCGGGAACGGGATCGTTTCCGTGGTCCCCTTGTTCGTGACTTTCATCGTGTTCGGGGAACCTTCTTTGAGTTCGATTTCGGTGCGGCCGTCGTACTTCTTGCCCGCCGCTTCGAGCAATTCGATGTCGGTTTCCGGCGGTAGCACCGAGCCGGCTTTTTCGGTGTATTTGCCGATGATGTTCGGCGTGTTCAGGCAGCCGCTGGCGGCGTAGTGTCCGCCGTTCATCTCGATTTCGTCGTTGTAGCCTTCACGCCCGAACGTCGGCGAGTGACCGCCGCTGGTGCAGACCTGCGCCGCGTCGTTCGTGTGCATCGGCCCGTTGACCTGGTCTTCGGGCGCGAACTGGATCGGCGGGCATTTGCCGGTGAGTCCTTTCGCGACGCGTTCGGCGTAATAGTATTCGCACACTTTCGGTTCGAGCCCGAAGTTGACCGGGTCCTCGACCTCGTAGTTGCTCTCGTACACGTACTTCGTGAAGCCCGGGTGCGTGAACGTGGCGACGATCTTGCGCGTGATCGTGCTGCTGCCTTCGGAGACCGTGCCCGTCGAGAGGATCCGGAAGGTGCCTTTGGCGGCGCCGCTCGTCTCGAGGATCGTGGCCTGTTTGCCGCTTTCGCACGCGGTGCGCCCGCCCGAGGCAAGCGTCTTTACGTAGTAGTTCTCGTCGCTGGTGCCGGTGACTTTCAGCGGCGAGGCCTGGCTGCCGATCGTCGGGCATTTGGTCCAGTATTCGGGCGAGCTGGTCAGCTGGTACTGGTAGCGGTCGATGCCCGCGAGCGCGGCGTAGTAGGCCTTCTGCTGCAACGTCGCGCGATGCGTCAGTTTGATGTCGCCGTTCGCCGCGGTGAACGCGGCGGCGACGAGCAGCGCGCCCACGAACAGCGCGAGCAGCGCGAACAGCATCGTGAAGCCCTCCTCGCCGCGGAGGTCGCGGGACGGGTTCTGACGGGAGCTCATGTGCAGGACCATCCTTCGCCGGATTCGGGTGGCGTGAAGCGCAGCACGACCGCACTGCTGAACGACGTCGTGTGGCCTTCGCGCGTGTCGGGCGTGCGCCCCGTGATGGGTTCGGGCGCCTGGTTGTAGGCGATCGTCACCTTCGCGACCTTCTTGTTCGTCGCCATCGAGGCCAGTTCGTTCGAGGCGACTTCGACGAGCGCGCCGGTGGTCGTGTTGTAGCGGTAGTAGTGGAAGAGGGTCCCCGTTTCGAGTGGCGTCACGTTCTTCGCGAGGACCTTCGCCGTGGCGTTCGTGGTCGACAGCGACGGGAATTTCCAGCTCGGCGATTCACCCGAACCGGCAAAGGAGTAGTCGGTCAGCGTGCCAACCTGGGCGCCGGTGTTGCTCGTGCCGGTCGCGGCCCAGTTGACGTCGTGCAGCGTCACGGCCGAGATCGCGGCGGCGCCGCTCGTGGAGTTGCCGTACGCGCTGAGGAACCACAGGTTCGAGCCGCCGAGCGCCGCCAGCGGGCTCGTGGGGGTGCTCGACGGCGCCTGGATCGCCGCCGACCCCAGCCCGGTGCAGCCGGAGCGCAGCTCTTCGATCACCGTGGTCAGCGCGGTGCGGCCGGTGCGATCGGCGGCGACGCGGTCGGTGATCCGGGACTCCTGCCGCAACGAGAACTCGAGGATCGCGAGCAGCGCGGCCGTGATCACCACGCCGACGACCATCGCCACGAGCATCTCGATCAGCGTGAAGCCGCGCTCCTCGGCCCAGCGTGGCCGCCCGGGTGTCGGCGTCCGGCTCAGCATCCGCCGCTCGTGATTTTGTTGGCCGACGCCGACATGTAGATCGCCGGCACGGTGTAGCCGGTCTTGGCCGTGACCGTGAATTCGGTCGAGTACTTGTATTTCGAGCTGCCGATCGTCTGGCTCGCGCAGAGTTTTGTTTTCCCGTAGGGCTGGTAGGGGCGTTCGAGCAGGCCGCTGCTGGTTTTCATCACCCGTGAGGTCCCGCAGGCGTCGGTCAGCTTGACTTCGGCTTTGCTGTCCGCGGCCCCTTTGGCCGTCGACGACGAGCCTTCCCAGACTTCGGTTTTGATCTGCGGGACTTCGAGTTTCGCGGTCGTCACCGAGCCGGGGTTGATCTGCACGATCGGGTCTTTCAGGGCCGTGTTCACTTTCACCGGGTCACTCGAGCTGCACTCGCCGGCGAAGACCGTGTAGCGGCTTTCGCCCGGAGGCGTGCCCGGCGTCTGGAACGGGTACAGCGGGCTGGCCGTCAGCGAGGACACGTAGGTGCCCGCGGTGCCGACGACTTTTTCGGGCGTGCTCGTGTGCGCGATGTAAACGGTGTCGCCCTGGACGCCGGACGTCACCCCGTTGCTTTCGAATTCCGCCTTCAGCGAACCCCCGGAGGCCAGCGCGAATTCCTTTTTGACGAGCGAGGTCGTCGAGAGCTGTGCTTCCTGGGATGGTTCGGTTTCGAGTTCCTGGTTGATCCAGCCGCTCTTCGCGGCGACGATCGTGACTTCGGTGTCGGCAAGCGCGCCGAAGATCACGCAGCCCGATTCGGGCGTGAGCTGTTCGTATTTGCCGCCGCTCGTTTTCCCGGTGACCTTGACCGTGGCGCCTTCGATGGGTTCGTTCAGCTGGTTGACGACGTTCACCAGCAGGCTGTTGCTCGACGGCACCGGCACGATGCTCGACTGCGAGACGGCTTCGCGTTTCGAGGCGCCCGAGCCGAGCGCCGGCCAGGTCACCTGCGAGCTCGTCTGGATGTAGTCGGCGCTGCTTTCCGTTTCGCACGAGAAGGCTTCTTTGGCCGCGGAGACGAACCGCGCCTTCGATTCGACCGTGTACTTCGTGCCTTGTTCGCCGGTTTTGTATTCCCCGCCGCTTTCGTTCAGCGCGTAGGTGTTGCTGCCGTAGCGCCCGAGTTCGGTGACGTTCATCCCGCGCAGGCGTTCCTGGTCCTGCGACGCCAGCAGCGTCGCCTGGTTGCGCTGGCGCTGGTCGCCGACGGCGCGCCCGGCGGTGTCGAAGCCCGACAGCGTGCCGACCACGATCACGGCGACGAGCAGCGCGCTGATCACGACTTCGATCAGCGAGACGCCCGACTCGGAAGCGCGCTCGTCGAGGAGCGCCGCGAGCGCGCGGCGCAACGACCGGGGCAGGGCAGTAGGGGTACGCATCGTCGATAGGGCTGGAGTTGCCTGTTCATCTCTCGGCATCCAGGCCCCGCGGCTTGAGCGCGGCGCGGCGCGGCTCGGCGCAGGATCGGCCCGCGCGCGCGGGCGTCGCGGCGGAGCGCCTAGAATCCGGAGGCCCCGGGGGGACTGGTGTATCGGTAACACGGTGGTCTCCAAAACCGCAACGCGAGGTTCGACTCCTCGGTCCCCCGCTTGACGCGAAGGCCCCGCAAGACGGGGCCTTCGCGCGTTGTGGCCCGCATGGCGCGGGGAAGGCAACCGCCACTCCATGGTGCTTTCCGGCGCGTCGCCGCGACTGGGCGTACGCGCCGCCCCGAAATTCGGCCGGGGTGTTGCAGCAGCCGGGCGTCCGTGCTAAACTCCACAAAAATGATCGACAAAGACCTATTTGCTCCCGCAACGAACGTTGTGGCTCCCGCGGCGAACGTCACAGCATCCGCATCGCCGGGCACGGCGAACGTCACAGCCTCCGCATCGCCGGGGACGGCGACCCTCAGGCTCGACGTCCACCAGCACATCTGGACCGAGCCGCTGCTGGAGGCGCTCGAGCGCCGCGAGGAGCTGCCGTTCGTGCGGCGCGAGCAGGGGCTGACGGTGCTGTTCCTCGCCGGCGAGCGCCCCTACGTGATCGAGCGTGGGAGCGAGACCCCCGCCGCCCGAGCGGCGCTGGTGCATGAGGACGGCCTGCGAGGGGCGTTGATCTGCCTGTCGAGCCCGCTCGGCATCGAGGCGCTGCCGCGGCGCGAGGCGCTGGCGCTGGTCGAGGCCTACCACGAGGGCGCGCTCGCGCTGGGCGAGCCGTTCGGCGTCTGGGGCGCGCTCGCGCTCGACGGCGCGACCGCGGGCGACGTCGAGCGGCTGCTGGAGCGGGGCTGCGTCGGGCTGTCGCTGCCGGCCGGGGCGCTCGGCAGCGTCGAGGGCATCGTGCGCCTGCGCGAGGTGCTCGGCGTGCTGGAGCAGGCCGGCGCGCCGCTGCTGATCCACCCGGGGCCGGGCCTCGGCCGCCCGGCCGCCGCGCGCGCCGCCGCGACGCCTTCGCTGGCCGATCCGCTGTGGTGGTCGGCGCTGACGAGCTACGTCTCCGAGATGCACGCCGCCTGGCTTGCGTTCCTCAGCGCGGGCCGCGAGCAGCACCCGGGCCTGCGCGTCGTCTTCTCGATGCTCGCGGGCCTCGCGCCGCTGCACGCGGAGCGGTTGCGCTCGCGCGGCGGCCTGTGCGGTGCCGCGGCGGACCCGCTGAGCTTTTACGAGACCTCCTCCTACGGCCCGGCGGCGGCCGGTCAGCTTGCGGCGGCGGTCGGGGCCGGGCAGTTGCTCTACGGCTCGGACCGCCCGGTGGCGGACCCCGGTGAGCACGGCATCCGCGAGACGCTCGACTGGGAGGCGATCGACGGCGCGACGCGGCGGATGCTCGGGCCGTTCGCGCCGGTTTCGACCGCGACGAGGACCGCCGTGCCCCGGCCGGAGCTGCGCGAGGGGGTGACGGTGCCGTGAGCGCCGCCACCCTAGCGGCCAGGGCTACCCGCTCGCGGCTTCAGGTCCCGTCGCTGAACTCGGTGCCGCGCCCGCGCGGGCGTGACCTGCTGGCGCCGGAGCTGGAGCAGTTCGTGCGCGAGCTGGCGGACCGGCCCGAGCTGTGGATCGACCACGTCCGCCACGACCCCACCCAGCGCGTCTACGAGGAGCTCCTGTCCGAGCAGCACCTCACGGCGTGGCTGATCTGCTGGATGGACGACCAGGACACGGGCTACCACGACCACGACGTGTCCGCGGGTGCCGTAGCGGTCCTGGGCGGGCGCGTGCGCGAGGAGCGCCTGCGGATCGGCGGCGAGCCGGTCAGCCGTTCGTTCGCCGCGGGCCAGGCCTTTCACTTCGCGCCCTCGGACATCCACCGCGTGCGCCACGACGGGCGCGACCCCGCGGTGACGCTGCACGTCTACTCGCCGCCGCTGGCGCGGATGGGCGCCTACGCGATCGGCGAGGACGGGGTGCTGATGCGCCGTACGCAGGGCTCCTCTGAGGAGCTGCGCGCCGCCTAGTAGGAGGTTGCGTCTAGCCGGCCTGCGGCTTGCCGCCGGCGCGCTGCTGCACGCCGGAGTCGCCGGCGATCAGGATCGAGCTGACGAGCTCCGGCTCGAACAGGCCGTGCTCGACGACGCCGGGCTGCGCGCTGAGGCGCGCCGCCAGCTCGCGGGGGTCGCCGACCTCGCCCAGGTAGTCGGCGATCAACCCGCCGTCGGGGCTGGGCGGCACCTCGCGCAGGCGGGCGCTGCCCAGCTCGCGCAGCGTCGTCTGCGCCGCGAAGGGCACCAGCTCAAGCGGGATCGGCGCTGCGATCCGCTCCACCAGCTTCTCGGCCGAGACGATCGCCGTGAAGCGCCGCGCCGCGCGGGCGACGATCTTCTCGCGCGTGTGCGCCGCGCCGCCGCCCTTCACCAGCCAGCCGTCGGGGTCGACCTGGTCGGCGCCGTCGATCGCGAGGTCCAGCTCACCGAGCTGATCCAGCTCCGTCACCGCGAGCCCCAGCGCGCGGGCGACCTCGGCGGTCGCGGGCGAGGTCGCGGCGCAGCGCAGCTCGCGCAGCTCGCCGGCGCGCTCGCCCAGCGCCTGCAGCAGGAACGCGACCGTCGAGCCGGTGCCGAGCCCCAGGCGCATCCCGTCCTGCACCTCCGCCGCCGCGGCGTAGGCCGCCTCGCGCTTGAAGGCCGCGATCCGCTCGGCGGCGCTCAGCGACGCCGGCTGCTGCCCTGGCCCAGTCGCACGCGCGGACGCCATGGGGCGGACGTTACCGTCCCGGCATCGCCCGTGAAGCGCAGCTGCTCCGGGGCGTCGGGGCGGTGCAGCAGGAAGCCCTGCCCGACGCGGCAGTCCAGCTCGCGCGCGAGCGCGAGCTGGCGGTTCGTCTCGATCCCCACCGCCACCGCGGTCAACCCCGCGCGGTGCGCCAGCGCGACCATCGCCCCGACCATCGCGCGCGTCTCGCGATCGCGCTCGAAGGACTGGATCAGCTTGCGGTCGAGCTTCAGCATGTCCAGGGGCAGGTTGCGCGGCAGCGCGATCGAGGCCTCGCGCCCGCCGAAGCAGTCCAGGGCCGTGGCGACGCCGAGCCGCCGCACCTCGCCCAGCGCGGCGCGGGCGCGTTCGGGGTCGCGCAGCACCGCCTCCTCCGTAACCTCCAGGCACAGCGCGCGGCCCGGGAGCTGGAAGCGGGCGAGCTCCTTGTGCACGCGCGCCGCGAGGTCGAGCTCCGAGAGCTCGCGCGCGGAGATGTTGATCGAGATCGGCATCGAGATGCCCTTGCGCCGCCAGGCCGCGGCCTGCGCGCAGGCCGTGTGCAGGACCCAATCGCCGATCTGCACGATCAGCTCGCTTTCCTCAGCGCGCGGCAGGAAGGTCGAGGGCAAGAGCTCGTCGATCGAGTCTTCCTCCTCGTCGGGGTGCCAGCGCACCAGCGCCTCGCAGCCGATCGCGCGCCCGCCGTCGAGCGGCATGATCGGCTGGTAGGTGAGCACCAGCTCGTCGTGGGGCAGCGCGCGCAGCAGGCGTTCCTCGATCTCCAGGTGCGCCGTGATCTCGCGGCGCAGGCTCTCGTCGAACATCTCCGGGCGCTGGCCGCCCGCGCCCTTTGCGCGGTACATCGCCACGTCCGCCTCGCGCAGCATGCCCTCAGGGTCGGCCTCTGGGTCGTGCGTGATCGCGACGCCGACGCTCGCCGGCATCGAGACCTCGACCGAGCCGATGTGGAACGGCTCCTTCAGCGTCTGCACGACGCGCTCGGCCAGGGCGAAGGCTTCGTCGTCGGTCTGGATTTCCTCGCCGAGGATCACGAACTCGTCGCCGCCGAGCCGCGCGACGGTGTCGCTGTCGCGCATCATCTCCGCGAGCCGCTCCGCCACGGCGATCAGCAGGCGGTCGCCGACGTCGTGGCCGAAGTTGTCGTTCACGGCCTTGAAGCGGTCGAGGTCCATGAACAGCAGCGCCACGACGCCGCCGCTGCGGTGCAGGCGCGAGAGCGCCTGGCGCGTGCGGTCCATCAGCAGCAGCCGGTTCGGCAGATGCGTCAGCGGGTCGCGCAGCGCCTGGCGCTCCAGCCACATGCGGTCGGTGACATCCTTCGCGGCGGCGTACCACTCGTCGCCGTCGCAGCGGGCGCTCCACAGCAGCCAGCGCCAGGAGCCGTCGCGGTGGCGGTAGCGGTTCGTGAAGTTCTCCAGGTGGGCGGAGCGGTGGTTGCCGGCGAGCAGCAGCGCCAGCGTCTGCTCGACGTCGTCGGGGTGGATCAGCTCGTCGATCGGGTTCGCTTCCAGCTCCTCGCGCGTCCAGCCCAGGACCGCCTCCCAGGCGGGGTTCAGCAGCGTGAAGCGGCCGTCGAGCGAGATCGTCGCCAGCAGGTCGCTGGTCATCTCGAACAGGCGGGCGATGCGCTCGTCGCCGCCGTGGTCCTCGGCCGGCGGCGCGGCTTTCAGGGGTGGCGGCGGCTGCGGGGCGACCGCCGCCGCGTGCGGAACGACGTCGCTCAGCGGCGCGGCGCGCGCGAGGACGTCGGCGTGAGTGCTCGAGCTGGGGGATGGCATGCCTTGCGAGCACGTTCGGCGCGCGCGGACGCGTGCGCGCGGCGGCTATGCGTATCTGGACGGATTTACGAGCAGATCACCCCGGTTTTCCGGGCGATCGAGCGCGTCAGGTGCCGAGCCGCGGGGTGGCCTCTGCGCCACCGAGGTCGGGTGCCCGCGCGGCTTCGTAGAGCCCCGGGTCGCCGCGCAGGAAGCGCCACACCGACAGGAACATCAGGATCGTGACGATCACCGCGCTGGAGACGCAGTACTCGCAGATGTGGTGGATCGAGAACAGCTCGCGGTAGGTCAGATAGGCGCTGAAGCCGAAGCCCACCACCGTGAAGGCGACGGTCGCCAGCCGCGAGGTCTCGCTCTCGGGGACCAGCAGCGAGCCGAGGATCGCGATGTAGCCCAGCAGCCCGATCAGCGCCACCGGGACGCCGACGAGCTTGGAGTATTCGGAGGTCTGGACGATCTCGCAGCCGCCGCCGTTGCGCCCGCACAGCGGCTTGATCCCCGCGTAGTGGATGTAGGTGAGGTAGCTCGCGAGGGCGATCCCCAGCACCGTGAGGACGATCAGCGTGATCCTCAGCGTGCGCGAGCTCATCGTCGCCTACTTCAGCAGGGCGTTGATCGCCGATTCGAAGCTCGACGGGTCCGTCAGCGAGCTGTATTCGAATTTCTTTCCCGGCTCGCCGGTCTTGCCGATCAGGAACGACGGCGTCCCCGTGAAGCCGGAGTTGTTCGCCAGCTGCGCGTCGGAGGTGATCGCGTTCGTGAATTCGCCGTTGCCACGATCGGCGGTCCAGGTCGCGAGGTTCATGCCGGGGACCTGCTGCGCCAGCGTCTGCAGGTAGCTCTCGGTCACGTAGCCGGTGTCCTCCTGGCCCTGCTGGTGGTAGAAGAGCTCGATGTAGTACCAGGCCTTGTTCTGCTTGCCGGCCGCCATCGCCGCGACCTGCTGGGTGCGGAAGGTTTCCGGTTCGCGGGTCGCCGTCTCGAGGTTGCGGTATTCGATCCGCAGCTTGCCGGGGCGGACGTACTTTTCGATCAGCGGCTTCAGGGCCCCCGTGGTGAAGTCCTTGCAGATCGGGCACTCCAGGTCGCCGAAGTACTGCATCGTCACCGGCGCTTTCGGGCTGCCGAGCGTGTTTCCGTTCTGCGGGATGCCGTCCAGGAGCGCGGTGACTTCTTTGTACGCGGGGACTTTCTTGACGTCGCCTTTCTTCGGCGGGAGCGGCGTGCTGTCGCCGCCGCCGCTGGTCGCCACGAGGATCACCGCGATGATCACGATCACCGCCGCGGCGACGGAACCGAGTTGGATCAGGCGTTTGCGGCGCTGCGCGGTGGCGGCCTCGGCCTCCTCGATGGCCTTGCGCTCCTCGCGCGCCTGCTCGCGCCGCTGCTTGCGGGTCAGGTCCTGCCCGTCCTCCTCCTCGGTGCTCATGGGACGGAACTTTTACAGATTTCCCATCAAGCGTGCCTAAGTTCGTGACACGATTCGCCCACGCGCGCGTGTAAAGGGCGCCCGCCGGCGTGTCGAAGCCTGTCGTGGCGCCCGTTTGCCGCCCGCGCCCTGCCCCTGTAGCTCAACTGGATAGAGCACCGGCCTTCTAAGCCGGGGGTTGCTGGTTCGAGTCCAGCCGGGGGCGTCGTGCGATCGGCGGCGGGCTCCGCGCCGAGCCGTTCCCGAAGTGGCGCTCCGACGGTTTCCCGGGCGGTCTAGCGGGTACCACGCAACAGGGGCCCCGCTCACCCCGGCAAAGGGGCCTCGATGGGGACGGGACCGAATCCCGGCCGCTCTCAGCAAGCAGCCCCAATCCCCCGCGCGGGGCTGTCGAGGGCGGCGGGACGGTCCTGGTCACTTGCGGCGCGCCCGGCACAGACGCCGGGCGCGCTGCGAGCAAGCGTGCCTGCGCGGGCCGCCGATCCGGCGCGAGGCCTTGCTGCTCGCCGCGACAGCCCCGGTCGCGCGCGCCCCGCGGGCGCCGGCGGCTGGCGGATCGAGGATGATGGCGCGGTTGTTCGCGCTCACGGTGCTCGTCTACCCGCTCGTGCTGGCGCTGCTGTGTCTCGGCGCGGGCCTCGCGGTCGACCGCGGCAGCGGCGGTTTCCTGGCGGGGGCGCTGCTGCCGGTGGTCGGCCTCGCGGCGCTGGTGGCGCTGTCGCAGCTGAGCACCTTGATCGTGCCGCTGGCGCCGGCGACGCCGTACCTGATGCTGGCGCTGGGGCTCGCGGGCCTGGCGCTGGGACTCGCGCCGGGTTCACGGGCACGCGCGCTGTGGGCGCGGGTGCGGGCACGTCCCTGGGCGCCGCTGGTGGCGCTGGCGGCCTACCTGCTGGCGCTGGCGCCGGTGCTGCTGGCCGGCCGCGCGAGCTTCTCCTCGTTCATGGCGCTGTCGGACTCGGCGGTGCACATGATCGGCGCGGACTACCTGATCCACCACGGGCAGAGCTATGGCGGCCTGGACCTGCGCAGCTCCTACGGGCAGTTCATCAAGGACTACTACGGCACGGGCTACCCCTCGGGGGCGGACACCGCCTTCGGCGGCAGCGCGCTGCTCCTGGGCCTGCCGCTGATCTGGGCCTTCCAGCCCTTCTGCGCGCTGCTGCTGGCGCTTGCTTCGGGTCCCGCGCTGGTGCTGGCGCGGCGCCTGGGGTTGCGCGGCGGCTTCGCGGCCCTGGCGGCCCTGGCGGCGCCGGTCTCGGCGATCGTCTACGCCTACGAGCTGATCGGCTCGGTGAAGGAGCTGCTGGCGGTGGCGATGCTCCTGGCGCTGGGCGCGCTGCTGGCGCTGCACCGCCGCTGGCTGGGGCGCGCGCCGCGGGCGGTGGTGCCCTGCGCGCTGGTGCTGGCCGCGGGCGTCTCGGCGCTGGGGGTGGGCTTCGGCGCCTGGGCGCTTGCCGCGGGGGTGGTGCTGCTGGCGGTGCTGGCCGGCAGGCGCGATCTGGGCCCGCGCGCCACGGCGGCGGGCGTGCTGCTCGGGGCGGCGGTCCTGCTCGTGGCGGCGTGGCCCACCTGGCGTCACGTCTCGCAGTCGCTGCACGTCGCGCAGGCGATCGCCTCGACGGCGAACCCCGGCAACCTGCAGACGCCGCTGCGCTGGACGCAGGCGTTCGGCGTGTGGCTGAACGACAGCTACAAGGAGCGGCCCACGGGGCCGGCGGGCGTCGCGACCTACGCGCTGGTGGGCGTCACGCTGGCCGCCTGCCTGCTCGGTGCGTGCTCGCTGCTGCGCAGGCGCGGCTTTGCGCTGGCGGGCTGGATCGCCCTGACGCTGCTGGCGTGGCTGGTGCTGAGCCGCACCGCGACGACGTGGGTGGACGCGAAGGCGCTGGTGCTGACCTCGCCGGTGCTGGTGCTGCTGGCGTGGGGGGGCGTCGCGGCGCTGTCGCGCGGTCGCGGGCGCGGTCTGGCGGCGGGGCTGCTGGCGCTGGCGCTGCTCGGCGGCGCGGTGGCCTCGGACCTGATCCAGTACCACGGCTCGAACCTGGCGCCGACCGCGCGCTACGAAGAGCTGGGCTCGATCGGCAAGCGCTTCCGCGGCCGCGGCCCCGCGCTGTTCACGGACTTCGACGAATACTCGCTGTACCAGCTGCGCGACCTCGACCTGGGCGGCCCGGACTTCGTCTACCCGCCGCGCCCGGTGGGGGGCGGACTGGCGGTGGGCTACGGCGAGCCCGACGAACTGGACCGTCACCTGCCGGCGGCGCTGAGCGGCTACCGGCTGATCGTGACGCGCCGCGACCCCGGCGCCGCGACGCCGCCGGCGGCCTACCGCCTCGCCTGGCGGGGCGACTACTACGAGGTGTGGGCGAGGCGCGCGGACGCGCGACCGGCCCTGGTCCACGTCCCCGCCGACGAAGCGAAGCGCCCGCTCCCGTGCGCGCGGGTGCTGCGAACGGTGGGGCTCGCGCGAAGCCACGGCGCCGTGGCGGTCGCGGCGCTGGCGCCGGAGCTGGTGCGGGTGCGGCTGCATCGCGGACACCGCCCCGCGGGGTGGGGGCGCGAGCGCGGCGGCTTCGCGATGCACGGGGCCGGCGCGATCTCCCTGGGCTTTCGTCTCCCGCACGCTGGCGGCTGGGAGCTGTGGCTTCAGGGTCAGTTCATGCCCCGGATCGACGTGAGCGTCGACGGGCGCCATCGCGCCACGGTCTCGGGGCAGCTCGCGGGCAACTCGCTCGTGCCCGACACCGCGAAGCCGCTGCTGCTGAGCCTGGGCGCGGGGGCCCACACGCTGCGGATCGCCCGCGCCGGCTTCAGCCTGGCGCCCGGCAACGGCGGCTCCGCGGTGCTCGCGGCGGCCTTTCTCACCCCGGCGGGGACGCCCGCGCGACGCCTGCGGGCGCTCGGGCCGGGCGCCTCGTCGTGCGCGCGGCCGATCGAATGGATCGAGCTCGTCCCGAACAGCGAGATCGGACACGATCTCTTTAAATGAAAAGAGGACCGCCTGCGGCGGCGGTCCTCCATCGGGACCCGGTCGTAGGCTCTGACCTGTGAGGGCTGGAGAGCCACCGCACGGCGACCAGGTGCTGCTGGGCGAGAACCTGCAACTGCTGCCGCGCTTCGCCGACGGCTCGTTCCAGATGATCTACCTGGACCCGCCCTTCAACACGGGCCGGGCACAGGTGCGAAAAACGCTTTCGGTCGTCGGCGACGAGCAGGGCGACCGCGTCGGCTTCCAGGGCCGCCGGTACCGCACGCGGATGCTGGCCGAGTCCTCCTATCGCGACGCCTTCGAGGATTACCTGGGCTTCCTGGCGCCGCGCCTTGAGCAGGCGCGCCGGCTGCTGCGCGAGGACGGGACGCTCTACTTCCACATCGACTACCGCGAGGCGCACCACTGCAAGCTGCTGCTCGACGAGGTCTTCGGGCGCGAGTGCTTTTTGAACGAGCTGATCTGGGCATATGACTACGGCGCCCGCGCCAAGCGCCGCTGGCCCGCGAAGCACGACACGATCTTCGTCTACGTGAAGGACCCCGGCGCCTACTTCTTCGACTCCGCGGAGGTCGACCGCGAGCCCTACATGGCTCCGGGGCTCGTCAGCGCCGAGAAGGCCGCCCGCGGCAAGCTGCCCACCGACGTCTGGTGGCACACGATCGTGCCGACGAACGGGTCCGAGAAGACCGGCTATCCCACGCAGAAGCCCGAGGGGATCGTGCGGCGCATGGTGCAGGCCTCCACGCGCCCCGGCGACTGGTGCCTGGACTTCTTCGCCGGCAGCGGCACGCTCGGCGCCGTCGCCGCGCAGCTGGGCCGCCACTACGTGCTGATCGACTCCAACCCCGAGGCCGTGCGGGTGATGCGCCGGCGGCTGGGCGCCCAGCCTTCAAGGATCGCCGCCGCGACGCCGATCGGATGAACATGTCCCAACATCCGGTACGGCTGCTGCTCAGCGACGACCTGGAGCGCGACCGGCTCACGGTCTTCTTCCGGTTCATCCTCTCGATCCCGCACTTCATCTGGATCACGCTGTGGGGGATCGCCTCGCTGGTGCTGGTCATCGTCAGCTGGGTCTGCACGCTGATCATGGGACGCTCGCCGCGCAAGCTGCACGAGCTGCTGGCCTCGTTCGTCAAATACATGGTCCACTTCTACGGCTACCTGAACCTCGCCGCGAACCCCTACCCGCGTTTCGACGGCAGGCCCGGCTACCCGGTAGACGTCGAGATCCCCGGGCCCCAGCCCCAGAATCGTCTGACCGTGCTGGTCCGCGGCATCCTGCTGCTGCCGGCGTTTCTGATCGTCACGGTGCTGTTCGGCAACCTCAACACGCGCTTCAGCGTCGGGCGCAGCGCGCTGGCCTCCTACGGCACCTGGAGCCTGCTCTCGGTCGTGGCCTTCCTGGGCTGGTTCGCGATCCTCGCCCGTGGGCGGATGCCGCGCGGGCTGCGCGACGCCGCCGCCTACGGGCTCTCCTACGGCGCGCAGTTCTATGCCTACGCCTTCCTGCTGACGCAGCGCTACCCCGACAGCGACCCGCTCGCCGCGGTGCCGGATCTGCCCGCGCGCGAGGACGATCCCATCCGCCTACGGCTCGACGACCACCTGCGGCGCTCGCGGCTGACCGTCTTCTTCCGCTTCCTGCTCGCGCTGCCGCACCTGATCTGGCTCGAGCTGTGGGGGATCGTCGCGCTCGTCTGCGCGGTCCTCAACTGGGTGGCGACGCTGTTCGCGGGGCGCTCGCCCGAATGGCTGTACCGCTTCCTGGCGGCTTACCTGCGCTACGTCAACCACGTCTTCTCCTACCTCTATCTGATCGCGAACCCGTTTCCCGGCTTCACCGGCAAGGCCGGTAGCTATCCCTTCGAAATCGTGATCGCCCCGCGCGAGCGCCAGAACCGCTGGAAGACCGGCTTTCGGATCGTGCTGGCGATCCCCGCGCTGCTGCTGGCAGGCGCCTACGGGACGCTCGCGGGCGTTGCGGCGGTGCTCGGCTGGTTCAGCTCGCTGGCGCTTGGGCGTATGCCGCCGGGGCTGCGCAACGCCGGGGCGCTCGCCCTGCGCTATCAGGCCCAGGCGCACGGATATCTGCTGCTGCTCACCGACGCCTACCCCTACAGCGGGCCGGTGCGCCCGGGCGCGGGCCATGAGCCCGCCCTAGCCGCCGCTCCGTCTGAGCCGGGTGACGCGTTCACCGGGCTCACGACGCCCGATGTCGGCCTGAGCTGAGCGCGGCGTGAGCGGCCTGCGCTCCCTGTGGGCCGCCGCCGTCGCGCGGCCGCTGCGCTCGGGGCTCGCCGCCGCGACGCTGGCGCTGCTCGCGGTGGCCTGGGTGCTGGCGGCGCACGCGCTGTGGCACTCGACCGTGCCCTCTTCGCTGCACCTGCCCCACGTCGATCCGCGCCGCCTGTTCTCGCCGGGGTTCCTGCGGCGCAGCGCCTCCTTCGAACGCTTCCTCGACGTGGACGAGGTCCTCGGCGACGTGACCCTGATCGTGGTGCTGGCGCTCTACGCGAAGCGCGGGCACCGGCTGATGCGCGAGTCCGCCGCGGGGCGGATCGGCACCGGGATGATGCTGGGGATGCTGGGCTTCGCGGTGCTGTGGATCGCGGAGGTGCCCTTCGACCTCGCCGCCGTCTGGTGGGAGCGACGGCACGGGATCTCCCATCAGGGCTACGTCGCCTCGCTGAGCTCGAGCTTCCTCTCGCTGGGGGGCACGTTCCTGTTCGTCTCGCTGGCGCTGCTGGTCACGATGGCGATCGCCGGCGTGCTGCGGCGCTGGTGGTGGGCCGTCGCGGCGCCGATCTTCGCCGGGCTCGCGCTGCTCTCGACTTTCCTGAGCGTCTACCTGATCCCCGACACGCACCCGCTGCGCCAGGAACCCGCCGCCGCCGAAGTGCAGCGCCTGGCCCGCGTCGAGGGCCTGCCCGGGACGAAGGCCGAAGTGCAGGACGTCAAGCGCCAGACCACCGCGCCGAACGCCGAGTCCGTCGGCTTCGGCTCCACGCGCCGCGTGATCCTCTGGGACACGCTGCTCGACGGGCGCTTCGACCGGCGCGAAGTCGACGTCGTCGCCGCGCACGAGCTGGGGCACCTCGCGCATCGCCACCCGCTCAAGCGCGTCGGCTGGCTGGCGCTGTTCCTGCTGCCCGCCGCCGCGCTCGTCGCGCTCTTCACGCGCCGGCGCGGGGGGCTCGCACGGCCGGAGGCCGTGCCCGTGGCGCTGTTCGTCTTCGTCGTGCTGCAGCTGCTCACCGGGCCGCTGATGAACATCGTCTCCCGCCGCGAGGAGGCCGAGGCCGACTGGTCGGCGCTGCGCGCCACACGCGACCCCGCCGCGGCACGCTCGCTGTTCCACACCCTCGCCACCACCAGCCTCTCGAACCCCGACCCGCCCACCTGGGCCTATGTCCTCTACCAGGACCACCCCACGATCGTGCAGCGGATCGCGATGGTCGACGCCTGGCAGGCGCGCCAGGCGCACTGAGCCCGTCGGCGTATGGCGCTCGCCGGGAGGCCAGCGTGCATGCCACGGCGGGGCGCGAAGTGCGAGGCTAGGGCGCGTGTACCACCTGGAGTTGCGCAAGTTCCCCCAAGTCGTCTGCCGCTTCAACCAGAGCGAGGCGCAGATGCGCGCGATCGTCATCCCCTGGGTGCGCGAGGACTGGGTCGAGGAGGGGGAACGGAAGTGGAACGTCAACGAGTCCGCCCTCACCGTGCTGGAGGGGCCGAAGCTGTCGATGCCCGAGCTCGCCATGGGGCGGGGGTGGCGCAACGCGCAGCGGCGCAGCGAGGACGTCACCGAGCGGGTGCTTGCCGCGGCGCGGGGCGCCGGCGGCGTGGGCGGCGGCGCGGCGGCCGGGGGCCTGGGCGCCGGGGCCGACCCGCAGGTGCCCGAGCCCGGTGCGGCGTCCGCGGCCGCCGGAGGGACGGACCTGCTCGCGGACTCGCTCGGGCTCGAGCTGCTGGCGCTGCTCGACGACGGTGCGCTGCCCCCGGCGCGCGCCTGGGAGGTGGCCCGCATCCGGATCGACCGCGGCTCCGCCGCCGACTCCCTCGCGCTCGCCGAGCGTGCCGTGCGCTCGCTGCTCGGCCGTGGGCTCGCCGTCCTGCGCCGTGGGGATGGGACGGGCGAGGAGCTGAGCCCTGAGCAGGCAGAGGCCGCGCTCGCCGCCGCGGAGACCTGGGGCGGGGGAGAGGGCGCCGAGGCGGTCGTGATCGCGCGCAGGCGCTGACGGCATTTCCCGTCGCGGCCCCGTCGAGCCCACAGGCAGTTCCCCCGGAAACAACAAAGGCCCGCGAACGCGGGCCTTGTTTAGGGGTGAGCGATGGGACTCGAACCCACGACCGCCTGGACCACAACCAGGAGCTCTACCAACTGAGCTACGCCCACCAGGTGCGCCCCGGAGTCTAGCGCCGCACAGACGCGGCTTGAAAGCCGAGCATCGGTACCCGACGCTCCCCTGGCCGGCCGGCATTCCTGGTGTGAGAAGCGCCGCTCAGAGCGGCCCACGGGCTAATTCCGCTCGTGCTATAAGTACCGCTCCTTGAAATCAGACGTCCGGGGGGATGTGGGTGGTGTCCGAGGAGACATGGAGCGTTGACTCGGCTGTGGCAGCGCGATTTCGCCGCCGGCGTCATGCCGGTGCGGGGAAAGCATCGTGAGCACGCTGACGGCGCTGAGGTGCCCCAAGTGCTCCGCGCCCGTCACGGACTCGGATCGCTTTTGTGCGGCTTGTGGAGCGCCGGTCGAGCACCCCGTGCCCGTCGCCTCCACGGAGCGGATCGGAGAGGGGGCCGGTCGGGCCGCTTCCGCCGCCGCGCCGAGCTCGCCGATGGCGGTCCTGTCGGTGCGCGCCCCGCTTTGCTGGAGCTGCGGCGCCGATGCTCGGACGGGCGCCGATGCGTGCGGGTCGTGCGGCACCGCCGTCGGAGCGCCCCCCGCGCACGCCGACAGCATCGTCGGCAAGGTCTATCCGCTCAGGCGCGGCATTCGCAAACGCCATCTCGTCTGCATCGGGCTCGAGGACCGCAGCGCGCGGCTGCTGTTCGAGTCCGGCGAGACCGAGCTGCTCGCGCTGGAGGAGCTGCCCGAGCCGGAGGATCTGGCGCTCGGCCGTGAGGAGGCCGCGCGACTGCGGACGCCGGCCGGGAGGCTGTTGCAGATCGCCGTCGCGTGCCGCGCCGGCACGCTCAAGCGGAAGTGGGACACGGAGGCGCTGGAGGAGGCCGCGCTCGCGAGCGCGAGCGATGTCGGGAGCGCCCGCTCGATCGCGCTCGACGCGCTGGCGCTCGGTCGGCCCGAGCTGCTCTCGCGGCTGCCGCTCTCGGACACCGAGCGTCACTGGCTGACCGCCGTCGACGCGGTGGGTAGGGCGGAGGCCGCGACCGCGATCGAGGCGGTCTGCTGCCTGCCGCAGGATCGGTACAGGCCAAAGCTCGTGCTGCTCGCCTCGGTCCTGCGGCCGGCGCGGGACGGGGGCGTGCGCCTGGGGCCCGCGATCAAGGCGCAGGTGGAGCCTTTCGCCGCCGGGGAGCCACTCGCGGCGCTGCTTGTCCGGGTGCTCGACGGCGATTACGACGCCGAGCCGTCGATCGAGCTGACCACCCCCCTGCGCCGGCTGGTCGAGAGAACCGCCCCGTCCCCGGCGCGGCGGCGCGACCTCGAGACGGCCCTCGACTTGATCGACGGGCGTCCTCCCGCCGCGGCGGGCTCTTCGCCCGGGCCGCTACCCCGGGGAGTGAGGACGCTCCTTGCGCTGAGCGCCCCGGGACTCGACCTGATCGGGGAGGACGACATCGACCACATCCCGATGCCGTTGCTGGACGACCTGATCGAGGCGGGGGCCGTCGACGCCGGCACGACGCTCGCGGGCTCGAGGGACGTGCATCGCACGCGCTACCTCCTCGCCCGTCTCGACCCGGGCGCCTTGAGCGACGCGGACGTCGATCACCTGGCGCATCTCGACGAGCAGGCCCGGCGTGCCTTCGCCCGCGACGACGCCGCGGGGCTGAACGCGCTCGGAAGCTCCGACGTGGTGCTTGGCTTCCAGGCGCTGGCGGCCGTAAGGCGTGGCGAGGCGGGCGAGCAGGAGGTCGAGCGCATCGTCCCCGGGCACAGAGACCTCGCGCGGGCGCTGCTGCGGCTTGCCCGGACGCACGCCGACGGCGGCTCGGTAAACGAGGGGTTGAGCGAGCAGATGGTGGCTGACCCGTCGGTCTGGCCGGTGATCGTCGAGATCGTCGGCTCGACCGCTCTCGAGCCCACGCACGAGCTGCTTGAGCGCTTTCCCGACTTCTGCCAGTGGCTCGCGCTGCATCAGGCGCGCGAGCACCTGTTCCTGGGGTCGTGGCAACGCGCGGTCGAGGCGGCTGACCTGTGCCTGTCTCTCGCGAAGCTCGAGGCAGTTCGTGACGAGGCGCTGAACCTGAAGGCCTGCGCCCTGCACTACCTGGGCGCCGACGGGCGGGCGGTGGGCGCGCTCGAAGAGGCGATCCAGGGTGAGCGCTCGGAGGCCCTGCTGGCGAACCTAGGCATCGTTGCGGCCGGCCTCGAGCCTGAGGTCGCCGCCAGTCACCTGGGCATGCTGATGGACGAGGCGCCGACGATCGCGCTGCGCGTCTCGGCGGCGAAACAGGCTCTTTCGATCTGGCGCGACTCCGACCAGGAGTCCTGGCGAAACTCCGACAACAGCCCGTTGCCCGACGCGTTCCAGGACCCCCTGCGCCGCTTGGCCGTGGCCGAGCTCGAGCTGGCGGACTTCCGCGTGTTCGCCGGCGTGCTCGCGATCTACGACGCGGACTGGCTCGCGGACCGGGCGAACATCGCGACGTCCCCACACGCCGACTCGCTTGAGGCGCGCTTCTTCACGGCTCGGGCCGAGAACCTGAGCAAGATGATCGGGGTCATGGGGAGCGCCATGGCCGCCGGCGGCGCGCCGGAGTGGGTGCTCGACGAACGCGACTCGCTGCGCGCGGCGGCGATCGACATCCTGTTCGAGAACCTCGACGAGCCGGACTCGACCTTCGGCTCGGTCGCGCTGGAGATGGTCGAGCGGCGGGTCCTGGCCACGCCCGACGACGAAGTCCTGTTCGGCGCGCTGGGAATCGCAAGCGTCACCTATCACCTCTCGGCGCGCGAAGAAGAGGTCGCCGATCACATCGTCGAGAGGGTCCAGAAGCTGCGGTCCGACTGGCAGCAGCTGGAGGCCGGCGATCGCGACCGGGTCGAGCCGGTCGTAGAGCTGGCGACTCGGCGCGTCACCATCAACCGCCTGCAGGCAAGGGCTCGCGAATTCGACCAAGCCGTCGACGTGTTCAACTCCGCGATCGATCTCGGTGGGTCTGCACCGCCGGGCTCGCCGGCCTACTCGGAGGCGCTCCAGCGCTGCCGGCGCGTGAGCGCCACGTGCAGGGCGATCCGCGACGAGCTGCGCCCCTGGGTCCCGATCGTCGACCACGAGGGCGTGCGCGAAGACCTGGACAAACTGATCGAGTCCTCGCGCGAGCTCGAGGGTCGCTGCCTGGAGATTCTCGGCTGAGGGGCAAGCGATGCTGGAACGCAACCCTTACCTGATCCTCGGCGTCGACTTCGCCGCCAGCGGCGAGGACGCCCGGCGCGCCTTCGCGCATGCCGCCAGGCGCCTGCGCCGCGAGGGCGGCGTCTGGGAGATCGAGGATCTCAACTGGGCTCTGCACGAGATCCAGGCGCTCGACGAGAGCCCCGCGGACACGGTGACGATCTATCGCGTGCCCGCGAACGGGGAGGTGTTCGTCTCGGGTGGGACGGGCGTCTTTCGCCCGGCGCCCATACCGCTGAGAAGGCGCACGCCCGCGCACGACGAGGACAGCTTGCGAGAGGTCCGCCGCAACTCCCTTCGCGAGCTGGATCGGCTCGTGCTGGAAGACCTGGAGCGAATGCAGATGCCGGTGAACGGATACGAACTGGAGGATGCCGCGTGGGCAACAGAAGACGGCTCGAAGACCTGAACGACCGCATGGCCTTGGTCAAGACGACGCTCGACAAGCTCGAACAGAGCATGGAAAGGATCGAGCTCGTGACCGTGATTCGCGAGCCGAACACCGGCATGACCGCGGATGCCTACGACGGCCTGCGCAAGCAGGTGATCGCCGCCGTCAACGAGCGCATGGCCCATCTTCAGCAGCTCGCGCGGTTCGACGCGTCGCTGCAATCGGGCGCGACGCCCGAGGAGCTCGCGGGGCTCGTCCGGGAGTGGCTGGAGCAGAGCCAGCTCGAAATGGTCGAGGACATCGATCTGCTCGACGCGTTCGAAACCGTCGGTCCGGAGCGATTCAGCGGCAGGCGCCTGCTTCGGGCCGCCTACGTCGATGGCCTGACCGGACGCGTGATTCGCGGTGGGATCGTCGAGCGCGTCGAGGAGGCGCCCGACCTGTCGGAGGAGCAGCGCGCCGCCGCCGGCGCGGAGGACGGCGACGACACCGCCGATGCGGGCGCGGAGAGTCCGGGGCACGCTGACGAGCCCGGGGAGGCGGAGCCGCCGGCCGAGGCGGCGCCCGCGGGCGAGGCGAGCGAGGACGGGCCCGTGGTGGCGGGGGACAACCGATGAGCGCCGTCGGGATCGACTTCGGAACGACGAACTCCGCAGTGGCGGTCTACGGGGCCGGCGGAGGCGACGTGCTCGCCATCGACCAGCCGCCGCCCACCTGGGAGCCGCTGGGGCTGGACAAGGTGCTGCCCTCCGTCGTGGGCATCGGCGAGGGGGATCAGGCGACCTTCGGCTGGGCCGCGAAGACCCGCTCGGCGAACAAGCTCGAGGCCGTCAAGCGGCTGTTCGCCACCGAGGAGAGCGTGCGCATCGGGGGTGTCGAGTACTCGGTCGAGATGGTCGCGGCGCTGCTGTTCGCCCGCCTGAAGCAGGGGGCCGAGAGCGTCGGCGTCCCGGTCGATCGCGCCGTCGTGACGATCCCCGCCAACAGCCGCGGTCTCGCCCGCTTCAGGACGAAGCTGTGCGCGAGCCTCGCGGGCATCGACGTCAGAGCGCTGATCAACGAGCCGACCGCAGCCGCGATGGCGCATTCGATCTCGGCGTCGGAGGACAGCAACATCCTCGTCTTCGACTGGGGCGGCGGAACGCTCGACGTGACCGTGCTCGAGACCGTCGCCGGCGTCTTCATGGAGCGGGCCTCGAAGGGCATCCAGCGCTCGGGCGGCCTCGACCTCGACAACCTGTTCGCCTCCGCGGTGCTGGAGCAGGTCTCGGGCACCGAGCAGTGGCGGGAGGGTCAGATGGCCGCATTTCGCCTGGGGATCGAGCAGGCGAAGATCGTGCTCTCGACGCAGGCGAGCACGCACGTGGAGCTCCCGGACGGGACCGTCCTTTCGCTGACGCGCGAAATGCTCGAACGCGCGATTCGCGGCAAGATCGAGGAGACGCGTGGCCCGATCGATCAGTGCCTGCGGGACCTGGGCATCGGCGCCGACGCGATCGATCACCTGGTGCTCGTGGGCGGCAGCTCGAAGATCCCCGCGCTGCGCCAGTTCGTCAGCGAGATCCTGAACAAAGACCCGCTCGCGGGCGCCGACCCGATGACCGCCGTCGCGGAGGGCGCCTCGATCGCGGGCGCGATCCTTTCCGGGGAGCTGGATGCGGATTTCTTCGTCGCCACCGAGCACGCGCTCGGCACGATTTCCTTCGACGACAGGGAAAAGCCCGAATTCAGCGTCTTGATCGGGCGAAACCACCAGCTCCCCGCCAAAGAGACGAGCTCCTACCGGCCTTTGCACGAAGGCCAGAAGTCCGTCGAGGTGCAGGTCATCGAGGGCGATCCGAACGTACCGCTGGATCACCCGGACAACGTGATCCTCAAGCGGTGGGACGTCGACATCGATCCCACCCGGCCGCTGAACGAAAGCGGCTTCACGATGGTCTACGAGTACGACGTCGACGGGATCCTCCACGTGCGGGTCATCGACGAAAAGACCGGCGCCACGATGCTGAAGGACGACGTCTCCTTCGGCGTCAGCCGCGACAAGGCCGGCCTCGTCACGCTCGCGCAATCGGTGAGCGCCACGATCTCCGGCCAGCCGCTGGGGCCCGGTGCCGGGGCGGGACCGTCGCACGACGCGGCCGAGCAGCAGCCGGGCCTCGACCACGAGTCGCTCGCCCTGCTGGACCGGGTGCGGACGAAGATCATCCCGTTCATCGACGAGCAGGAGACCGAGAAGCTGGAGTCGATGTGCCAAGAGCTCGAGGGCGCCATCGGCGGCGTCGTGCTCGAGACGTGCCGCTCGGCGCTCGAATCCGCCGCCCGCAAGTACGCCTACCTGTTCTAGAGGCATGCCGCGCCCTCTGCCCACTCCTCCGCCCGCCACCCCGGTGCCCAGCCGATGAAGTGCCCCACCTGCGGCGCCGAGCCT
>Ga0335072_10000560_pt1 | contig 70208 bp, 63 predicted proteins | sample Lox_Sample_21_FD_206725 | JGI IMG/M metagenome (GOLD analysis project Ga0335072, IMG submission 206725) | Soil microbial communities from Loxahatchee National Wildlife Refuge, Florida, United States - Lox_Sample_2.1 | ecosystem: Environmental > Terrestrial > Soil > Wetlands | place: USA...
GGGCATGCGCGCCAACTCGGTGATCTGGCTCTGCCAAGGTTCGCGCAGACCGGCGCGGATGCCGGGTTTGCCGATATGGTCGAGCACGAACATTACCTCGGGGCACCGGTGCACGAGCTCCATCGCGGTGGCCAACTGATGGTGCAGCACGCAGATATCGAACGGCCAACCGTAGCCGGGCAATAGCCGGACACCGGTGAGGAAATCCGGTCGCAGACAAAATTCCGGATCCGGTTGCGTTTGAATGAGCCGCCGGATTCCGCACACCTTGCCAAGGCCTGCCAGCGCGTCGAGCTCCTCGGCCACAACCGGGCCGCGCTCCAGTCGCGCGCACGCAACGATGCCCCGGATGCGCGGGTCCGCGGCAGCGAGCTCGACGACGAAGCGTGCCTCGTCGATATTCCGACCATCCTCTATGTCGACCTCCGCGAAGACGATCTTGTCCACGAACACATCACCGCGGGCGCGATCGAAATCGACCGGCAGGTGGGAATGAGCGATCGATGGCGCACTCGACAGCCACGGATATGCGAATCGCTCCGTGTCGTAGAAATGCACATGGCTGTCGACGATCGGAAAAATCGGCATGCAGGGTTCCCTCCCAAAGAGTGGGGCAAATGCTACGCCATCAGCACGCCACCATTGATGTCGAGAATCACACCTGTCACAAAGCTCGCGGCACGCGAGCAGAGAAACGCGATCGGCCACGCGATCTCTTCCGGTTCCGCCATCCGACCGAGCGGCACAAGCGTCAGGTCAACGGGCTGTCCTTGCATCATCGGCGTGCGCACCGAAGCCGGAGCCACGCCGTTCACCAGCACACCGCCACGAGCGCCTCGTCGGGCCAACCATCGCACGAACGCATGCAACCCACCCTTGGCCGACGCATAGTGAGGGCTGGCAATCAGTCCGCCGGTCCGGCCTGCCAGCGAGCCCACCAGCACGATGCGTCCGCCGCCGCGTGCTATCATGTGGGGCAGGACGGCGCGGCTGAGATTGATCGGGCCGAGCAGGTCGACGGAGATGACCCGCTGGAAGGTTTCGTCCCAGTTACTGTCATCCCAGTCGTCCCATGGGCAGATCGCAGAGGAAACGACAAGCGCGTCCAACGGCAGCAGGGATGTGACGAGCGCCTCGACCTTCCTCCGCTCGGCAACGTCGCAGGGAAAGGCTTCGGCTGTGCCGGAATCTCTTCGAATCGCCTCTGCCACAGGGGTGCAGTCGGCGATATCTGCCAACATGACTGCGGCGCCCATAGTGGCGCACACGCGGGCGGTCGCAGCTCCGATACCGCTGGCGGCGCCAGTGACGAGAACGCGGTTGCCCGTCAAGTCGAACGCGGTCGTCACTCACGCCTCGGTCGCATAGGGAGGAGCCGTCGCGCGCCAGAAATTCCGCGCGACAGAGGTCAGATGATCTTCCATTGCCGTGGCCGCTCCAGTCGGGTCACGCGCGGCGATGGCATCATGGATACGCTTGTGTTCCAGGAAGACCTGATCGGGTTGTGCGCCGGCCCGGCTCGAGACTCGCCGCTGTTCCGAGAGCCACTCGCTCATCGCGTTGTGCAACGCCACAAAGATCGGGTTACGCGAACTCTTCGCAATGACGAGATGGAATTCCAGATCGGTGCGTTGAAACCGTTCTTGATCGCCGATCGCGGCCTCATTGGCCGCAAGTGCCGCCGTCAGCTCCACCAGATCCTCGGAGGCGATGCGCTGCGCCGCTTCCCGGGCAAGCCCGACCTCGAGCAGTGCGCGCGCATGTTGAAAGTGCCGCATGCCTTCCGGGCGGGCCAACATGTGGCGCGCGATCGAGGACAGTTCGTCCACCAGGATGTGCGGACTGGGGTGAGCGGCGCGCGCCACAGCGCCCGGGGTGACAGTGATGATGCCCCGTTTCTGTAACGCGAACAACGCCTCACGCACACTGGAGCGGCCGACGCCGAAGCGCTCCATCAGCTCGCGCTCGGAGGGCAGGCGGCCACCGTCGGGCACTTCTCCGGAGAGTACCATCAACTCGATATGCTCTGCGATGCCTTCCCACCGCCTCCGCGATGAAGCTTCAGCCACCATTGTTTTCCATTGACCTGTCAGACCAAAGTACCATAAGCTTATCGAAATGTGACCGGCCTGGGAAGGGATACTAGCGCAGAGGTTCAAATTTGCCTCTGCTACGGCTCAATTATCCATATGCCGTGCTGTCAGACCAGATAGCATGGCGACGAGACTTGAAATGCTATTCCGGCCCGGCGACCGAGCGTAGCCGGATGCCTCCGGCACCAGACAAAACGCGGCGAATGCCGACCAAAAGGGGGAAGCAGTTCATGAAACAAGGCGTAGCGTGGCGAGCAATGTCCAAGAGCGGCGTGGCCGTCATGCTTGGTCTCGCGCTCGCCGCCTGGGGAAGTGGTGCCTCTCGCGCGGCACAGCCGCAATCGTCGGGCGGTGCCGGCGGTCCCAACAATGGCGCTTCCTTCCTGGCATCCGCCGAAGCCGCCACGGCAGGGCGGACCGGCTTGCAGACACAATGGACCGGACCGACCAGCGGACCCAGAATTGCCCCCGCCAAGCACATCATCTGCATTCCGACCGATATGAAGAATACGCTTTCGGCAGAGTGGATGGCGGATATCGCCGCGATTGGCAAAAAGATCGGCTGGAAGGTAGAGATCATCGACGGCCAAGGTACCGCAAGCGGCTGGACTACCGCCTTCAACCAGGCGATCGCGCTGCACCCCGACGGGATCGTCTCCTCCGCCAACGCGGACACGGTGCAGCCGGAAGTCGACAACGCCGCGAAGCGGGGCATTGTGATCGTCGGGCTGCACTTCACTTCCGTGCCTGGTGCTGACCCCAAGCGTCACGTCTTCTACAACATTGAATCGAGCCCGGAGGGGATCGGCAAAGCCGAGGCCGATTACATTATTGCCCTATCGCATGGCAAAGGACGCGCAATCATACTCTACGATGCCGAATATGCCGTCGCCCGCTATAAGGCGGAAGCCATGCGGACGGAATTCGCGAAATGCGGCACCTGCAAGCTCCTGGCTTACGTCAACTTGCCGCTGTCGCAGGTATCGACACTTACGCCGCAGGCCGTCTCGAGTTGGATCACCCATTACGGGCTGCCATTTTATGTCATGACCATTGCCGACTACTACTACGACTTCGCAGTCCCTGTCCTGACTCAGGGCGCCGTGGCGCGAAACGGGGTCAACCTCGTTGGCTCCGACGGTGCTCCGTCGGCATATGATCGAATCCGAAACGGACTCTACCAGACGGCAACGGTTCCGGAGCCGGCCGAGGAACAGGCCTATCAGGCGATCGACGAGTTCAATCGGGCGTTCCACGGCCAGCCGCCTTTCGATTACGTGCCGCCTGCCTTCCTGGTCACCGCCCAGAACATCCATACGCAAGGGGGTGATCAGAACCAATTCAACCCGGCGAACGGATATGCCCAGCATTATCTGACGATCTGGGGTTTCGCCAAATAGCATCGCCCACGGGACAACCGCGCGGCAAGCTCAGGGCGGCGCCGTCCATGGCCACCGAAACATTTTCACACCCCGAGATCGATGAAACATCCGCGGTCAGGCCGCTGGGGGCCGATCCGCCCGTGCTGCAGGTACGCGGCCTGACAAAGTTCTTTGGCGCGACGCGAGCACTGCACAACGTCGATCTCACGATTTCTCGCGGAGAAATCCACGCTCTTCTGGGCGAGAACGGCGCCGGCAAGTCGACATTGATAAAGATCCTGGCCGGCGTTCACGTTCCCGACAGGGGCGAACTCCTGCTTTCCGGTGAACCGATCCAACCGTGGTTTCGCCGTGGCCGCCTGCCGATTTCATTCATTCATCAGGATCTTGGCCTGATCGACACGATGACCGTGGCCGAGAACATCGCGCTCACCACCAGCTACGCGCTCCGTCGGCAGCTCATCTCGTGGTCGAGCGTCAACCGTCGGGCCCACGCCGTCCTGGAGGGCCTTGGTGCCGCCATTGCGCCCGAACGCCGCATTTCGAGCTTGTCCGCCGCCGAGCGTTCCATCGTCGCGATCGCACGAGCGCTCGCTCAGAATTGCCGGCTGCTGATCCTCGACGAACCGACCGCGACCCTTCCGCAAGCCGATGTCGAGCGTCTCTTCGGCGTTCTTGGACGGCTGCGCCGGGAAGGAATAGGGATCGTTTACGTCACGCATCGCCTGGACGAGGTGTTTCGACTGGCCGACCGGGTCAGCGTTCTGCGCAACGGAAAGTGCGTCGCCAGCACGCGCGTCATGGAGACGAGCCCGGAAGAGCTGGTGCTCGAGATTATCGGCAAACCGCCGGCAGAGGTCTTCATCGAGCCACCGCCCGCACACCGCGCTGTCGCACTCGATGTGCTGGACCTCGGCGGGGGCGGCGTGGGCCCAATATCACTGCGCCTCGCGGAAGGGGAGATTCTCGGTCTCGTCGGACGTCGCGGAGCGGGGCACGATATCGTTGGCCGCATGCTGTTCGGGATGGTTCCGCGTGAGAGTGGGACCGTTCATCGGCACGGCATTGCGCTGCCGCCGGGCTCAATTGATGCGGCGATGTCTGCGGGCCTCGGTTTCGTCTCGAGCCGGCGAAACGAGGAGAGCCTCGCCGGACCGCTGACGGTGCGCGAAAATCTGTTTCTTAACCCCCACCTGCGCGACGGCCATTCTGTCAACCGCTTCTCGCCGAGGGACGAGAAGCGGCGTGCCAAGGAAGTCATGGCACGATTTTCGATACGCCCCCCTGACGCGGGAGAGCGCATCGTGACAACCCTGAGCGGCGGCAATGCCCAGAAGGTCGTGCTCGCCCGATGGTTCGAAATGGGCAGTGAAATTCTGATTCTCGAAGAGCCGACAATGGGCGTCGATGTTGGGGCCAAAGCCGAGATCTACGGTATGATCCAGGAGGACCTGCGACGTGGCCATTCGGTGCTCCTGGTCTCGTCAGACTTCGAGGAGGTGGCCCGTATCTCCCATCGGGCTCTGGTCTTGGTCGATGGCCGGATCAGCGCGGAAGTGTCGGGAGAGAATCTTTCCGTCGAAGCACTGACGCGCTTGGCCTCGGTCGCCGGAGGATGAGTAGATTGCGCGAGGTGTCCGGGCCTATGCAAGACCAGGCTCAAAGCTCTCCGGTCTCCGGGACAGCGGGGCTTCCGCCACCCAGGCCGTCGCGGTGGGTTCGCTTCCAGTCTTCAGCCTACGATCTCATGACCACCTATGGGCTGGCTGCAATTCTGGTTCTGCTCTTTGTCGTATTTTCCATCACCATGCCCGGCACGTTCCCGACACGGTTCAATATCGAGTCGATCCTGAGTGAGCAGGCCGTGACCGCTCTCCTGGCACTCGCGGTCATGGTGCCGATGACCGTCGGACAGTTCGACCTTTCCGTCGGCTACTTTGTCGGGCTGGCACATATCCTGACCCTCGGGCTGCAGGTTCAGTTTGGCCTCGTCTGGCCGGCCGCCTGTGCGGCAGTGATCCTGTCGGGAGTGCTGCTCGGCATATTGAACGGCTGGCTCGTTACGCGCGTTGGCATCGATTCGTTCATCGCGACGCTGGGCAGCGGCACGTTCGTCTATGGCGTGGCATCCTGGTACACCGGCGGGAAGCAGATTCTCGGGAATCTCGACAACGGCTTCTACAACATCAACACGATGATTGCCGGTTTGGTCCCGTCCCCGGCGCTTTGCGTTGTCGTCGTGGCCGTTCTGCTCTGGATTCTCCTCGAATACCGCCCGTTCGGCCGATTTTTCTATGCGATCGGGGCGAACCCGCGCGCGGCCGAGCTCGTCGGTATTTCACCGCGTCGTTACATTCCCTGGACCTTCGTGGGATCAGGCGTGATCACGGCACTGGCGGGGATTTTTCTGGCTTCGGAATTGCGCGTTGGGCAGACGTCGGTAGGCCCTGACTATCTGCTGCCGGCGTTTACGGGCGCCCTCCTCGGGGCGACCGCGATTCACCCCGGGCGCGTCAACGTGTGGGGAACGGTGATCGCTGTCATGCTTCTGGCGGTGATCGTGTCTGGCCTGGAGCAGACAGGTGCCGAGTTCTTCGTCGCCCCCCTGTTCAACGGCCTGATGCTGGTCAGCGCGGTCGGACTCTCGATCTATATGGCGCGGCGCCGCACGAGGATCGCAGCAGCCGCAAACTTGGCAGCCGGTGGCGATGTCCGATAGACACCCGATCGGCAGCCAGCCGACTCCGGCGAGGGCGCCGATTGGTGACGAGTGCCGGCATCCGGCACGACCTGTTCCATTGCGCTCAGCGCGGCAGCCCAACGAGTGCTGAGAGGAAGGTGCATGGCTCAGTATCCAGGATCAGAAACCGAACAGCACGTGATGCCCGCGGCCCTGCATGCGGCAGTACAGGCCATTTTCTGTGCCTGCGGCATGACTGCCCCGGATGCCGGTCTCCTGGCCGCCACCTTGGTGGCGGCGGACCAACGCGGCATTCATTCGCATGGCACGCTACGCGTGCCCGACTATGTTGGGAAGCTCACCGCGGGCGGCGTTGATCCCAGGGGCCGCCCCTTCGTGGTGCACGAAGCGGGGAACGGGATCGTGGTCGACGGCGGCAATGCCATGGGCCAGATCGCGAGCGAGTTCGCGATGCGAGCGGCGATCGGCAAGGCAGCCGTCGATGGTGTGGCTCTCGCCGCCGTCCGCCATAGCAACCACTGCGGGGCAATGGATCACTGGGCGATGATGGCCTTGGCCCACGACATGATCGGCATCGCCACAACGAACGCCCTGCCCACCATGGCGCCGTGGGGCGGGGTTGAGAAGATCGTCGGGATCAACCCGCTCGCCATCGCTTTTCCCGCTGCCGAAGAGGCTCCCGTCGTGCTCGACGTCGCGTTTGGAGCCACCGCGCATGGGAAAATCCGCGTCTATCACCAGAAGGGCCATCCAATTCCGGAGGGCTGGGCGTTCGATCGGGATGGCCGGCCGACCACTGACCCGGCGGTCGCGCTCGAAGGGCTGATCCAGCCGATCGGCGGTTACAAGGGGGTGGGGATCGCCATCGTGGTCGGCATGCTTTCCACGCTGCTTAGCGGCGCGAGCTACGGCACCGAACTCGGCAATATGGAAGAAGGGCCACGACCGGGCCAGGACGGACATGTCTTCATCGCCATCAATATCGCTTCATTTCTGCCAGTCGCCAGTTTCAAGGAACGGGCCGATGCGATCAGCCGCCAAATTCGGCTGAGCCGTCGGCGCGACGGCGTCGATCGCCTCTATCCGCCCGGCCTGATGGAGGCCGAGTTCGCGCGCCGTTACGCGGTCGAAGGAATTCCCCTCAACCAGGAGACGATTGCCGGCATCCTCACCTCGGCCGCGCGTCTCGGTGTGGAGCTGCCGAGCCTGATATGAATTGTCGCCGGACCAGCCTGGCTTTCTTGGCAAGGCGAGGCGTCCCTCGCAAGATGACGCTCCAGTGCCACCGTTGGATCTGGTGGTGGCTGAGATGAGCGATCAAGCCGATCACCCGGCGCGATTGCGCCTCGAGGGCATATCCAAAAGTTTCGGTGGCATCCATGCCCTCGAAGATGTCGGTTTCGCCGTCAGCGTCGGCGCCATCCATGCCCTCCTCGGCGAAAACGGCGCGGGAAAATCGACGCTCGTGAAGATTCTCACCGGCGTCTATCCTCCTGATTCAGGCCTCGCCCTGCTCGATGGCGTGCCCTGCCATTTCCGCTCTCCGATGGAGGCACGCCAGGCTGGCGTGGTCGCGGTCTACCAGGACCCGAAGGTCTTTCCCCATCTCGATGTCGCCGAGAACATCTTCATGGGCATCCATCCGGTTTCCGTTCTTGGCACCGTGGACCGCCGTCGCATGCATGCGCGGGCGCGCGAGTTGCTGGCGGGACTTGGTGTGGAACTTGATCCGTCCAGCTTGGTCGCCGGGCTTTCGATTGGCGAGATCCAGTTTGTCGAGTTTGCCCGCGCGATGACGCAAGGGGAGGTACGGCTTCTGATCTTGGACGAACCCACGGCGGCGCTGACGCCGGGGGAAACGCGCCGCCTTTTCGATGTCGTCCGCAGGTTGCGTGCCCGCGGTTGCTCCGTGATCTTCATCTCACACCGGATCGAGGAGCTGGCCGGGCTCGTCGATACGGTGACCGTGCTGCGCGACGGGCGTCACGTCGCCACGCTCCCGGCCGTGGGACTCGTCGAAGCGGATGTTGTGCGTCTGATGGTCGGGCGCGAGGTTGGGCAAGCTGCAAGCCGGTCGCGCGTGGTTGGCGCGGAGCGGCTGCGGGTGGAGAAACTCGGTCTTGCCGGTAGCTTCGACGACATCTCATTCACGCTCCACACGAATGAGATCGTGGGTCTCGCCGGGCTCGTGGGTGCGGGGCGCAGCGAGATCGCGCAAACGATCTTCGGCGTCACTCGCCCCACTGCAGGACGGTTATTTGTGAACGGCCGGGCGGTGCAGGTTCGCCGACCGCGCCAGATGCTGTCGTTGGGCGTCGCCTATGTGCCGGAGGATCGCGACCATGAAGGCCTGATCACGCCGCTTTCGATCACCCGCAACCTTGTTTTGCCGATCCAGCGCCGTCTGGCCCGTGCCGGGATGCTCCGTCCAGCGGCCGAGCGTCGGTTGGCGAGATCGGTTGCCGCCGATCTGCGAATCCGCGCCGCCAGCGTTGACCAGCCGGTGGCCTCTCTCTCAGGCGGCAATCGTCAGAAGGTGGTGCTTGGCAAGTGGCTGGGCACGAATCCTTCGGTGCTGATCCTGGACGAACCGACGCATGGCATCGACGTCGGCGCCAAGGCGCAGGTGCACGAGCTCATCGAGCGCCTGGCAGGGGACGGCATGGCCATCCTGATGATCAGCTCCGACCTTCCCGAACTGCTTCGCCTCGCCGATCGCATCCTGGTGGTCACGGAGGGGCGGATCACCTGTGAGTTCGCGCGCAAAGACGCCACGCAGGAAGCAATCATGCATGCGGCCACCACGCCGCGGCGGAGGGCGGCGGCATGAATCGCCGCACTGAGGGTGTGCTGGCGGCTGGGGGCAATTTCGATTCCGCGGTTTCCCGCCTCGGCCGCCACATCACCCTGCTCGAGAACAGGGTGTTGGGCGTGACCGTCTTCCTGGCGCTGCTGATCCTGTTCTTCTCGATTCTCGATCCACGCTTTGCCAACATCGCCAACGCCGACACGATTGCCCTCAACGCCTCGATCCTGGTGATCGTCGCCTGCGGCGAGGCCATCGTCGTGCTGACCCGCAACTTTGATCTTTCGGTCGGCTCGGTGGTGGCGCTCGCCTCCTATGTCGGGCTCGACATCGTCAGGCTGCATCCGGCGATCGGCCCGCCGCTCGTGCTGGTGCCGATCCTGATTGGCGGACTTTGCGGGGCCGTCAACGGCATGCTGGTCGCCTACGCCGGCGTGCCCTCGGTGATTGCGACGCTTGGCACGATGTCGATCTTCCGCGGCCTTGCCTATCTCTACGCGGGCGGCGCGCAGATCAACGTGAAGGACTTGCCGGGCTGGGTGGTAGGGATTGCCACCAGCCATGTGCTCGGTCTCTCCGGGCTGGTTGTTACCGCCTTCGGCGTGGTGCTGGGCATCGGGCTCGGGCTCCGTTACCTGCGTACCGGCCGGCAGATCTACGCGATCGGCTCGAACCCCGAAGCGGCCGAATTCTATGGTCTCCGCAAGCCGGCCATCGTCTTTCGGGCCTACTTGCTCTGCGGCCTCCTGACCGGCTTGGCCGCTTTCCTTTTCGGTGTCCGCGCGGGATACATCGTGCCTTACCTCGCTCAGGGGTTGGAACTTACCGCCTTGGCGGCGGTGGTCGTCGGCGGTGTCAGCGTCCTCGGCGGCTCGGGCAACGTGGTCGGCGCGGCGGTCGGTGCCATCGCTCTCGCCACCATCAATGACGGCCTCATCCTTCTCGGTGCTTCCGATTTCACCCGCCAGTTCATCGAGGGCGCGGCGATCGTCGTCGCGGTAATCGTTGATGCCGTGCTCCAAACGCGGTTGCGGAGGCTGCTCGCGATGTTGCGCCGGGGCCGGAGACACCAGTGACCGGATTGCGGCGATTTGGGTGGGAGCTCCTGTTGGCACTCTTTATCCTGATCGCTGGAACCACCGCCAGCCTGCTTTCCCGCTATTACCTCTCTTTTGGCCAGATCACCTACTCGCTCCAGCAGTCGATCGCCGTCATCGGTACTATCGCTGCCGGCCTCGTTCCGGTGATCATCGTCGGGGAAATCGATATTTCTCAAGCGGCGATGCTCGCGTTCGGGAACATTCTGTTTGCATTTTGCTCGGCAGGTCACCTTCCGCTGGTGGTCGCACTCCCGGCGGTCGTGGTCATGTGTACCGCGATGGGTATCCTGAATGGTGTTCTCGTGACCGCCTTCGCCCTGCCGTCTCTTGCCGTGACATTAGGGACGATGGAGGCCTATCGCGCATTGGCGCTGCTGGTCGGGGGGCATGGCGAATACGCATCCTTCGGCGCGGCCTATGTCTGGCTGGGCTCTGCAACCATCGCCGGATCGATTCCCGTATCGCTCCTGTTCCTGATCGTGATCTTCGCGGCTTTCACGTTCCTTCTGCACGGCACCGTGTTTGGCCGGCTGGCCTTTGCCGTCGGCAATAACGCCAAGGCCACGGCAATGTCCGGCGTTCGCGTTGGCTTGGTCAAAATCATCGCATTCGCCATAGCGGGTGGCATGGCTGGTGTCGGCTCATTGATCTATATCGGGCAGTACCAGTCGGCGCGCGCCGACAACGCCAACGATATTCTGTTGCTGATCGTTACAGCGGTCGTTCTTGGCGGTATCGATATTTTCGGCGGGCGGGGCAACGTGCCGGGAGTCCTGCTATCGCTCCTTCTGCTGGGGACCGTGGAGAACGGCATGGGCCTCGCCAACGTGCCCGGCCCGGTGCAAACCCTGGTGGTCGGAACGATCCTCGTCGTCAGCGTCCTTGTCCCCTTGCTGCTCCGGCTGGCCCATCGTACCGCCGCGCGGGCACGCCGGCCCCCGTCTTTCCTGCAACCGGCAACGCACCCACCATGGGGAGGAATCAATGACCAAGGAAGGTAAAGAGAATTGCTGCGCCTGGACGAAGGCACTGAGTGAAGGGCGGCTCTCGCGTCGCAGCTGGCTTAGAGGCATGCTGGGCACCGGGGTGGCCCTGCCCGCGATCGCGACGATGCTGGCGGAGACAGGCGTGGCGATTGGCACGGCCGACGGAGCGCGCCCGTTGCGAATCTTCAACGTGCCAAAATTCACGGGCTTCGTCTATTTCGAGCTCGCCAAGGCGGGCGGCGCCAAAGCATGCGCCGAACTCGGAGCGCAACAGATCTATATCGGCACGACCACCGCCGATGTCGAAGGACAGGTGCAGGTCCTCCAGAACATCCTGCCTCAGCGGCCCGACGGAATCGTGATCGCCGCCCTCGACCTCAACGCCCCTGTGCCGGTGCTGCGGCGGGCGCGCAGCCAGGGAACGGTCGTGGTCACCTTCGATGCCGACGTGGCTTCCGCCGGGCGCGACCTATTCGTGAACATGGCGCCGTTCGAGATCCAGGCCAAGGCTATGCTGGAGTCGGCCCTTGCGAACGCGCCGGATGGGGGCCAATCGATCTGGATCGCACCGACACCCACGGTTGCGAATTTCATTTCGCAGAAAAAGGCGCTCGACCAGCTGATCGCAACCGTCCCGCGCTATCGGAGCATCCGCTTCATCGATACGCTCTATGCCAACGACGATCCAGAAAAGAGCTACGCAGTGGGGAGCTCTGCGATGCAGGCGCATCCCGAACTGAAGCTCTTCATCAGCGGATCCGGGATCAGCAACCCCGCGATCAACAAGGCGATCCAAGACACTGGTCGCACGGGCAAGGTCTTTTCCACCGGCTTTGCGCTGCCAAGCACGATGACGACATTTTTGGAAAACGGCACCTGCAAGGAGTTTGCGCTATGGAGCCCATACCAATACGGCTACATGGCGACATATTGCGCGATCCTGCTGAAGTCGGGCAAATTGGCCGCGAAACCCGGAACCAAGGTCGACGTCCCGACGATCGGGGAAAGGACGATCGGCTCCGGGGCAGTAACGGATCTCGACCAGATGGTCTTCTTCACCAAAGGACATGAGGACTTCAACGACGCTATCCCCATGAAGTCATAGAGCGATGTGCGTTCGCGTGGACTCACGTAAGCCGCTCTCGGTATTTGTTTAGCGAGCATCTTCACGCGGTCACCCGATTCCGTCTGATTGCGATCTGCTCTAGCATCCGAAACAATGGGAAACCTGACGTTCGGAACGTTGGGTGGCAGACCACCTGAGTTCGGCCAGTCACCACCGTTACCTCCCAAGATGCCGGCGCCGTCCGTCCGTGCAAGATAAGCTGCGATCGCCTGATCCTCGGCCGCGCTGATTTGATCTTGCGTCACGGGCGGTGCAGTCGATGCGGTTTCGGTAGCAAAATTGCGGCAGGACGCGTCGGCGTAGATCGTGATCCCGCCCTCTCCCCGCGCACCGATCTTCAACTGATGCATATAGGGTAGCAAGGTGGGCAGGAAGGACGCCACGAGCTGGACGGTCTGGTCGGTCTGTGCATCCGCGTAGGGGAATGGCTTTACGCAAGCGTCGTTCATGGTGATTGTGCTCTGCGGGCATAGCCAAATCTCTTGCGTCGTTTCGACTGTTGGCCCGGCATCCGGGCGCTGCGGGAAGCCATGCCCGGGCACGGACATCCATCGCCAGAATTTCTCCGTTGAAGGCTCGCACTCGGAAAACTGGGTTGCTCCCCCCGGATTGGACATGCACAAGATTGCCTGGCAGGCCCAGTCGTCGGACGTGTCAGCTTCGACCTTGTGAGCGAGAAGTGAGGCCGCGCCCGTCGCCGCAATCGCGATGACGGCTGCTCGTAAAATATCCATTGGTTCTCCACGCGGCTTTTCTCTGCCAGGCGAACGGATCATGATTGAGGATCTATGAACCAAAGGCGGGCGGAGAATCCGGGCCGGGCCGTCTCTCAGCCGTTGCGGAAGGCGTAGGCGTATCCGTTGAGTGCCGGCGCGCCGCCGAGATGAGCGTAAAGGATTTTCGAGCCCTCCGGGAAATAGCCCCTTTTCACGAGGTCGATCATGCCCTGCATCGATTTCCCCTCATACACCGGATCGGTGATCATCCCCTCGAGCCGGGCAGCGAGGCGAATCGCCGCCTTCGTCTCTTCCGATGGCACGCCGTAGGCAGGATGGGCATAATCCTCGATCAGCACGACATGGTCCTCGACGATCTCCTGCCCCAGCTCCACCAGGATGGCGGTGTTGCGCGCGATCTCCAACACCTGGGCTTTTGTCCGCGCGGGCGTGAAGGAGGCATCGATCCCGATCACCCTGCGCGCGCGCCCGTCGGCCGCGAAACCGACCAGCATACCGGCATGGGTGGAGCCGGTGACGGTGCAGACCACGATGTAGTCGAAGGCGAAGCCAAGTTCCTTCTCCTGCGAACGCACCTCTTCGGCGAAGCCGACATAGCCCAGCCCGCCGAATTTATGGACCGAGGCACCGGCCGGGATCGGATAGGGCTTACCGCCTTTGGCTCTCACCTCCTCGATCGCACGGCGCCAGGATTCGCGGATGCCGATGTCGAAGCCTTCGTCCACCAGACGAACATCGGCGCCCATAACGCGGCTCAGCAGGATATTGCCCACTCGGTCGTAGACCGCATCCTCGTGCGGGACCCAGCTTTCCTGCACGAGATGGCACTTCATGCCGATCTTGGCCGCAACGGCGGCGACCATACGGGTGTGGTTCGATTGAACGCCGCCAATGGAAACCAGCGTATCGGCGTTGGAGGCGATCGCATCGGGAATGATGTATTCGAGCTTGCGGAGCTTGTTGCCGCCGAAGGCGAGGCCGGAATTGCAATCCTCCCGCTTTGCGTAGAGCTCCACCTTACCGCCGAGATGCGCGGAGAGTCGCTCCAGCTTCTCGATATGGGTGGGACCGAAGGTGAGGGGGTAGCGAGGGAATTTTTCCAGCATGGCCGGGGTTCCGGGATGGAGGTGGAGATAGCGAAGCCTAACCCGAGGCGGGGTGGAATGTACTCTCGATTTTCATCTCGTTTCTGGTCGATACTCGCGGACGACGACCATTGATTTCATGATCCTTCCGCAGAGGGACCCATCGATGAACGCTCCTTCCGTTCAATCCGGGCTTGACCGGATCGATCTGCGGATTCTCCGTCTGCTCCAGACCAATGGTCGACTGAGCAATGCCGAGCTGGCGCAGGCGGTCTCGGTCAGTCCCGCGACCTGCCATCGCCGTACCCAGCGCCTCTTCGCCGAAGGCTATGTCAGTGGCGTACGGGCGATCATCGCGCCGGGGAAGGTAAGGAAGGGAGCGCTGGTGATTGTGGGAGTAGTGCTGGACCGGTCCACCCCCGAGAGCTTCGCAGCGTTCGAGCGGGCGGTGGCCGGACTGGATGTTGTTCTGGATTGCCACCTGGTAGCCGGAGATTTCGACTATTTCCTGAAGATCCGGGTGGGAGACATGGAGGATTTCAACCGCATTCACGGGGAGCGGCTAATCGCGCTGCCAGGCGTGCGGCAGACGCGAACCTTCTTCGTGATGAAGGAGGTGGCGGACAATCGGGAGTTGGCGTTTTGAGGGGGAACGTGACCGCTCTAGGCCTCGACGCACGATTTGTTGCGAATTGCACGCCGGGCAGAGACGACAAGAAAGTCAAGGCCATTCACAAATTTTCGTTTTTTGAGTGAGGTTGCCTCCTCATACATTCCCTGAGGCGGTCTAGACTCTCAACAACCTGCTCCAAAATCGCGCTATAAAGCGTTTGGCGTCTGGATTTGCTGCAAATGGCGGAGAAGCCGCTTCCCGCCGATCGCGAACCTCGAAGGCAAGTACCACCGGCAGCTCCTGTGCCCGACTGAATTCATGCTTTCGCCAAGGCCGGATACTCCCGGCGGACTTGCCCAAGCGGACATGCCAGCAATCGCGTCGGCGTTGTCAAGTTGGTGAGCATCTGGGGCAGTTTGGTCCGTGCTCGACTTGGATGCTACACAATGCCTTCGACGCGAGTGACATCTGGCCACATGCGGAAGGCGGCGTTGCAAACGGCACGATATGCGTCAGCGGTAAGGTGATGGCGACGAAGCTGGAAGAGATTATGGATGCGGCTATGGGCGGACAGAAAGCGCTATGCATGGCGGGCTCACTCGAATCTTTGCGTCTGCCGTTCTCGTCGTCGCGTCGGCTGGTGTGGGGCCTCGGCCCGATTGTTCAAGTCGCGACTTTGTCGGTGTTCCACGTCAGGCATGACTTCACGCTTCGCCGCGGCATAGCTCCGCGGTGTGTCCGCTATCATCGCACGCGGGGCATATCGCGGCTCTGTCGGAAGCTTATGAAGGAACCGCTTGGCCGCCTTGGCGCTCCGCTCACTCTGCACAAGGACGTCAAGCACGTGGCCATTCTGGTCAATGGCCCGTCAGAGATAGTGCAGCCTACCTTGGATGCGAATAAACACCTCATTCAGATGCCGCTTGTCGCCGGGTCTGGGGCGACGGCGCTTCAGCGAAGAGGCGAACATCCGACCAAAGCGGACGCTCCACTCACGGATGTTTTCATAGCTGACGATAATGCCACGTTCGGCCAAGATCCGCTCGACATCGCGGAGGCTCAGGCCGAAGCAGTGATAAAGCCAAACGGCATGCTGGATGATCTCGCCAGGAAAGCGGCGGCTCCTCATCGGGCGCTGCAGCCGCTCCCAAGTCGACGCTGCAGGCCTGGATTCGCGGAGCGGAAAACCTCTGGCCCGGCACGCCGCCAACGGGAGGTCAGTTTCTGGTTTCAACAGGCCGTCCAGTACTGCGGCTTGGCGGTCGGCTCAAACGGGGCGACTGATCTCCCGCTGGCGGCCCGACCGCCGCGATCTCCATCCGGCGCGTCAGCCGTTGCATCCGCTTGCGGTTCACGGGCTCGCCACCAGCCCATAGCAGCACCGCCATCCGGCGCGAGCGCAGAAACGGCCAGCACAGGAACAGTTCGTCGATCCGCCGCATCAGCGCCAACTTGCTGTCGTTCGCTGGCCGCGGCCGCCATCCCCGGCCGGTCGATTTCAGGGCAGGATAGGCTTCCTGGCAGATTGCCCAGACCGGATAGAAATCCAGGCCGAAGCAGCGCGCGGTGTCGGCTTCGCTGCTCCCGAGAACCCCATGGAAGAAGTTGGCCCCTGCGTTGTTCACAACACCGTCGAGGCCGCCGAGCGATCTCGATCGCCTGACACACGAAGGGCCGCATCTCCGCAAGGTCGGTCAGATCGAAGGCGCGAAGGAAAATGCGGCGTCCGTTCTCGCGGACGGCTTCCTCGATCTCCTGCCCGGCATCCGCATCGAGTCCGCAGATGGTGAGGTCGGCTCCCGCGGACGCGGCTGCCAACGCCGCAGCCCCACCGATGCCACTTGTGGCACCGGCGACGAGCACGCGCCGTCCCGCAAGCGCACTGCTCATGTCGATGACCGACATCACGATGCCCCAATGGGGCGATGGAGGCCGGTCTCGAACTGCGCGATGCGCGCGGCCATCGCCGACCGCGCTGTGTCGGGCTGCCCAGGAGCAACGCGCAGGAGGACGCGCGGTGGCCCAAAGAGAGGCAAGAGTGCGTTCTCGCAACGAACGGATGCGTCGCGATGACTGGTAGGCAAGCGGGCTGAACAGAGAACCGCCGCGAGCGAACGCAACGCTTCAACATCAGTCGCACGATGATGCGTGAAGCGATGCGCGAGCCCGTCTTCCTTCGGCAGATGCTCGTCCGGGAGGAACTGTCCATAACGAGGCCACGCACCACTTGGCGTACGGCGTCGCTCAGCAGCGAATTGGACTTGATTGGAACGAAGTCTGTGATGCCGCGCTGCGGGAGGAGAGGGGCTGGAAGAGTTGACGGTCGGAAAGAAGTCATATTATGATTATACTTATCACGAGCATAAAGAAAAAGGGGGGAAACTGGATGTTTGCGCGCGCAAAGCTCGCGGGGCTCGCCGCAGCCTTGTCCGGCGTTTTCATTACCGCCGCATGCCCCGCGCACGCTGCGGCCTGCAGTGGCAAATCCGTGCGGATCACGTTCGCGAATTGGGCCTCAGCCGAGGCCGCCACAGCCAAGGAAGTGAATGCCGCAATCGCTGCGTTCGAGCAGGCCAACCCCTGCGTGCGCATCGCCAGCATCGCCATCCCCTACAACAATGTGGTGAGCCAGCTTACGGTGATGACCGTTGGCCATAACACGCCAGACGTCATGCAGCTTTCGAGCGGGATGCCGCAGCTCCTCGCCGCGCAGGGCGCGCTTGCCGATCTCTCCCACTATGCGAGCCAGGCGTTCCTGAACGATAACTATTCCGCCATGCTGCGCGATGGGCAGTTCGCAGGGCGCCAGGTCGCGTTGCCCTTTGCCCTGACCCCGCACGGTTTCTGGTTTAATAAGGCGTTGCTGGCCAAGGCGGGGCTCGACCCCGCGAGACCGCCTCAAACAATTGCCGCTCTGGACCAGGCCATGGCCGCCATCAAGGCCAAGCTGCCGGGCATCTATCCCTTCGGGATCATGGACGACAAGGCACCCTACACAGTGGTGGTGATGTGGCCCTGGCTGCAAGCGTTCTGCAAAACCGTGCCGATGAGCGACAAGCATCTGGGGTGGACCCAGCCATGCGTCGAAAAGGCATTCTCCTGGTTCGCCATGCTCGCGAAGAAAGGATACACGCCGATCGGGAATGACATCAAGGACAATCGCCAGCTCTTTGCCACGGACAAGATGGTGTTCGAGGTGGACGGCCCTTACCTTCGCGGCATCATCAGCTCGATCAGCCCACAATATGCGCCCGATAGCGCGTTCGCCGATACTTTTGGAGCGGAGGCGATTCCCGCAGGCCCTGCCGGGCCGTCACGCACGGCGATCGATATCCACCTGATTGCCATGAGCGCGCACAGCGCCGATCCTCAGGCCGCCTGGAAGTTCATTCATTTCATGATCGCGAACCCGGCCTCGGTGGGCGATTTCCTGATCCCACAGGGAACGATACCGCCGCTCAAGAGCTCGCAGGCAGCCTTCGCCAATCAGCTCGATCAGCCCTATCAGAAGGTTTGGGTTCAGAGCATCATCCCCGAGGCGGAGCCGATTCCCTACAATCCCAAATGGTATCGCGCGTCGAACGATATCATCGATGCGCTCCAAGGCGTGATGGACAATGCTCCGGTCAAGGCGTCGCTTGACCGGCTGGAAGCAAGCCTCAAGCAGGTGTATCCGGACTTCCAACCGTGATCGTCATTGCCGCCGGAAAAGGGCGCGCCGGCCGCGCGCAGCGGTCGGCGCGCCCCGGATAAGCGAGAGCGAGATGCGACGGCAGGAAGGAATCTTCTTTGCGGCAACGGTCTTTCCGGCCATCGCGGTGATCGGCTTCGTCATCGTGGCGCCGCTGTTGATCAGCATCTTCTATAGCTTTACCGATCTCAGCCTGATCGAGGGAACCGATGCCTTCACCGGTCTGGCAAACTATCGCCATCTCCTGGCCGATCCGACCTTCTACCAGTCGCTCTGGAACACGCTCATGCTCGGAGTCGTGCCGGTGGTCGGCGCTTTCTTTGTGGGCTTCGGTCAGGCTCTCCTCCTCAATGAAGCGGTTGCCGCGCGCAGCCTGTTGCGCGGGTTGACATTGCTGCCCTGGGTCATTCCGCAGATCGTCGTCTCGTTTCTCTTCCTCTTCATGTACAATTCCTCCGTCGGCGTGGTGAACGTTCTGCTGCATGATCTCGGCCTGATCCACCATTTCGTGCCCTGGCTCGCTCTGCCTGGCACGGCCCCCCCTGCCGTCGCCATCGCCTATGTCTGGACCGAGGCGCCCTTCTTCATGCTGATGCTGCTTGCGGGGCTGCAGACGATTCCGCCGGAGATTGTCGAGGCTGCCATTGTCGATGGCGCGGGCTGGTGGCAACGCCTGCGTCTTGTTGTTCTGCCCGGGCTCAGGCGCATCATCGCGATCAGCACGATTCTGATGGTGATCTGGAACTTCAACAATTTCACTATCATCTGGCCGCTCACCCAGGGAGGGCCTGTGAACGCGACGCTGACCTTTGCGGTGTGGGTCTATCGTCAGGCCTTCCAGAACTTCGACCTCGGCTCTGCCAGCACGATTGGCGTCGCCTGGCTGATCCTGCTGCTGGTCGTGACATTCTTCTATCTTCGGCTGATGGGTGGAGACGAGGGTGCCGCATGAGCGGCGCATGGCGCTGGCGGCAGCGGCTTGTCTTGGCGCCTCTGCTCCTCTTGTCACTGGGATTTTCGCTGCTTCCCGTGATCTGGATGGTCTTTACCTCGTTCAAGACGTCGCACGCGGTGTTCGGCGCGCCCGGACGCCTGCTGCCGCCGGTATGGACCCTCTCGGCCTATCGCGCCGTGCTCGGCGACAGCAATTTCGTGATCTATTTCGCGAACAGCCTGTTCGTCAATCTCGGCGCAAGCATTGTCACCGTGGCCCTCGCAACGCTCGCAGGCTACAGCTTCTCACGCATGCGGATCAGAGGGAAGCAGGCCGTCATGCTGGGGATTCTTGCAACGCAGATGTTCCCTTCGGCGGTGCTTCTGATCGCGCTCTATGTCATCTTTCGCGATCTCGGTTTGCTCGATTCCTATGCCAGCCTCATTCTCTCCTATGTCACGCTCGGCCTGCCGTTCAGCGTATGGATGATGCGCGGCTTCGCCGAGGCGGTGCCGATCGATGTCGAGGAGGCCGCCATGATCGATGGGTGCGGCCGTCTCCAGGCGCTGTGGCGCGTCGTGGTGCCGATGATGCTCCCCGGGATGATCGCGGTCGCCCTCTTCAGCTTCCTGGTCGGCTGGAACGATCTGGTGTGGGCCCTCACGCTCACCACCTCGCCCTCGATGCGCCTCATTCCGCCGGGCTTTGTCGCAACCTATGTCGGACAGTTCCAGACCTACTGGAACCAGCTCATGGCGGGCTCCGTTCTGGTGAGCCTCCCCACCGTCATCATTTTTACGCTGCTGCAAAAATATCTCGTCCAGGGGATCACCTCGGGAGCCGTGAAGGGATAGAGGCAGGCGTCGTCGATCAAGACCGGAGCAAGGGGCAAAGTCATGCGAAACGTCTGTGAACAGGGGGCGGACATCGAGTGGAGGGAACGGCGCGCGAGAGGAGCGTCGCGATGAAGATCAGCGCCGTGCGCAGTCTCGTGGTCAATGCCGACATGCGGAACTGGGTATTCGTGCGGGTCGACACGGACGAGCCCGGCCTGTTCGGCTGGGGCGAGGCGACGCTCGAGTGGAAAACCGGCGCCGTGGTGGGGGCCGTTGCCGATCTGACGCCTCTCGTCATCGGGCGGGATCCGCGAGATATCGGCCAACTCGTCCGGATCATGATCAAGCACGGCTTCTGGCCGCCTGGGGTGATCGGGCGCAGCGCGATCAGCGGCATTGAGATCGCGCTTTGGGACATCCTCGGCAAGTCCCTCGGCCAGCCCGTCTGGCGGCTTCTCGGCGGGGCGGCGCGCGATCGTATCCGGGTCTATACCCATCTCGGTCTCGGCGAGATGAAGGCGGTCTACGAGACCACCAGTGCGGCGGCCCTGGTCGATCGCGGCCGCGCGGTGGTGGAGCGCGGCTATCGTGCGGTGAAGGTGGTGATCGTCCCCTATACGCACTACACCGCCTCGCCACGACAGGTGGACGATGTCGCTGCGATGATGAAAGCGCTCCGCGAGGCGGTTGGCGACAGCATCGAGATCATGGTCGATTTCCATGGCCGCCCGGCTTCGGTCAGCGCAGCACTTGCCTATATCGAGGCCCTGGCCCCGTACCGGCCGATGTTCGTCGAAGAACCGGTACAACCCGGCGATCCGCAGGCGATGGCGGCGGTGACCGTACGCTCGCCATGCCCGGTCGCCGCCGGAGAGCGGCTCGTCGATCCGCGCGAGTTCGACGCGCTTTTCCGCCGCCGCGCGCTTCACATCGCCCAGCCCGATCTCTGCCATTGCGGAGGATTCTCCGAGGTGCGCAAGATCGCGGGGATGGCGGAGGCTGCCGGCATCGGCCTCGCGCCGCACAATCCGCTCGGCCCCATCGCCACCATCGCGGCATGGCATTTCGCGATCGCAACGCCCGGCGTGGTCATTCAGGAGGAAATGTCCGGCGCGGTCCCCTGGTTCGGCGAGGTGGTCTCGGGTCTGCCGCGTCTGAGCGAGGGATTTTGGCTCAAGCCAGAAGTCGTGGGCCTTGGTGTCACGGTTGATGAGGAGGTCGCGGCGCGCCACCCATTTGCGCCCGAGATTCTGCACGCTGCCAATGCGGTGCTGGACGATGGAACGATCGTGGATTGGTGACGCCATAGCCTCCTCGTTCGCGGATTCCGGGGTGAATCCCTTCGGAACCGCCCACCTTCACTGTGGGCGCTTCTGCCCGCGATGAGTGTTTGGAAGACTTTCCCGCGGCGGATCGGCTCGGTCTGGATCGCGGTGATCGCGCTCTATCTCTTCTCGGGCCTGGCATCGCCGGCGATGCTGACGCTGCACCAGCTCCTGAACGTGCTCCAGGTCGCCGCCTTTCTCGGTGTCGTGTCGCTTGGGGAGACCTTCGCCCTGCTGGTGGCGGGGATCGATCTCTCGGTCGCCGGGGTCGTGACCATGACCAATATCCTGGCCACGGCCTTCATGGGCGGCCCTGGGGGATCGATTGCCCTTGGGGTCGCCGTGCCGCTGGCGGTGGCTGCGATCGTGGGCGTGATCAACGGCCTGCTGGTAGCGATCGTGGACATCACGCCGCTGATCGCGACCCTCGGCAGCAACGCTGTCCTCTACGGTGGCGCTCTGCTCTACACCGGCGGCGCGCCGCATGGGGGAACCCGGCCCGGCTTTGCCGTGCTGGGCCAGGGCTCGGTTGGCGGACTTCCCGCGAGCATGCTCATCTGGTTCGCAATTGCCCTGGCCTGCACCGTGCTGCTGCGGCACACGGTGTACGGGCGCCGCCTGTACGCGATCGGCGCCAATGCGCGCGCGGCGCGTTTCACGGGCATCGCCGTAAAGCCGATCCTCATCTCCGCCTATGTCGCATCCAGCCTGCTCGCGGCGATGGGCGGGCTCCTGTTGACCGCCTATATCGGCCAACCCGCGCTTGGTATCGGCGATCAGTTCCTCTTCACCTCGATCGCGGCCGTTGTGGTCGGCGGCACCGCCCTGACCGGCGGAGTGGGCGGCGTCGGCGGCACGGTTGGCGGAGCGCTGCTGATTACCGAGCTCAACAGCGTCACCGATATCCTGCGCGTCTCGACGGGCGTGCAATACCTGGTTCAGGGCACCATCATCGCGCTGAGCGTCCTGCTCTACCGCAGCATCGACCGGGCCCGTCGGACTCGCGAAACGACGTAACCGAAAACCACAAGGGAGGATTGCCATGATGAAGTCCATGCCACGGCGCACGCTGCTTGGGGCGGCAGGCGCGCTCGTCGCCATGCCGGCCTTTGCCGACGTCATTTCCTCGGCGAAGATGACGGCGAGCGGCGGTATGGTCGGCGGAGCCGCAACCAGGAAGAAGCCGCCCTATCGCATCGGATTCTCGAACGGTTTCTCCGGCAATACCTGGCGCACCGAGATGCTGGCCTCGCTCCATAACGAGGCGAATCGTCACCCCGAGATCAAGCAGCTGATCGTGATCGACGGGCAGGGGAGCATCACGAAGCAGGTCCACGACATCCAGAACCTTGCCGCGCAAGAGGTGGATGCGATCCTCTGTATCGCCAATTCTGGCACGGCGGTGGCGCCTGCACTGCGAACCGCGACCCACGAAGGGATCGTCACCGTGCCCTTCAACCTGCCCGTGTCCGGAACGGAGTGGACGGCCTATACAGGCACCGACCCGAGCAACAAAGGCTATGTGCTCGCGAAATGGTTGCGCGGCGTCCTGAACGGGGAAGGAAAGATCATTGCGCTCGGCGGCATTCCCGGCAACTCGTACACCGCCGCCGCCTGGGCGGGCGCGAAGAAGGCCTTCGCCGGATCCAAGATCGAGGTCCTCGCCTTCAAGGATGCATTCTGGGAGGAGGATAAGGCAAAGGTCGTCACGGCCGACCTTCTCGCGGCGTACCCTGAGATCGACGGGATTTGGGCCGACGGCGCGCAAGACGGCGCAGGGGCGGAGCTTGCCCTGCTGGCGGCGCATCGCCCGCTCGTCCCGGTAACCGGGGATGATTACAATGGATTGCTCAAGCTTTATGCCCGCTACCATGCGAGCGAACCGAAGTTCGATATCGCCGAGTTGTCCGAGCCGACCTGGGAAAGCGTGGTGGCGCTGCGCCTCGCGCTGAAACTCCTTCGGGGCGAGCAGGTCCCCAAGGAGACGATCATCACCCCGCAGCTGATCACGAGCGCCAACTATCAGCAGTACATCAGGGCCGATCTGCCGGATGGCGTCTATGTCGACACCAACCTTACGCAGGCGCAGCTCAAGACGCTGTTCGGATGAATCGCGCCGTCGGCGCCGCTGTCCTCGAAGTCGTTGGGGTCAGCAAGAGCTATCCAGGCGTACGTGCCCTCGATCACGTTTCCTTCGCGGCGCGCGCGGGCGAGGTGCATGGGCTTGTCGGTGAGAACGGAGCCGGCAAATCGACCCTGATGCGCATTCTCTCGGGGGCCGAGCCGCCGGATGAAGGTCGCCTCCTCGCGTTCGGCAAGACGCTCACGCTGGCCGATCCCGCGTCGGCCCATGGCGCGGGCATCCACATGGTCTGGCAGGACACGAGGCTCGTTCCCGATCTCGACGTGGCGCAGAACATTGCGCTCGGGCACGAGGCGGGCGGCAGGCTGCTGATCGATCGTCGCGCGATCGATCAGCGGGCGCGTGCGGCGCTTGCCCGCCTCGGCCTTGATCTCGACCCCCGGGCCCTGGTGCGCACGCTGCAGCCGGCGGAACGGCAGATGGTGGAGATCGCGCGGGCGCTGGATGGCGACGCGCGGGTGCTGATGCTCGACGAGCCGACGACGGCGCTTTCGGCCCTCGAGACCGATCGCCTGCTCGGGATCCTGCGCGAGCTCGCCGTGCAGGGCGCGGCGATCGTCTTCGTCTCGCACCGCCTGCGCGAGGTGATGTCGGTGACCGACAGGGTGACGGTCATGAAGGATGGCGAGGTCGTCACCGCCGCGCCCACCGTGGGGCTCACCGAGGACGAGGTGGTACGGTTGATGGTCGGCCGCCCGATCGCCGATATCTTCCCGCCCCACGCGGCCGCGGCGGGCGCGGTCCGCCTTGAGCTCGACGGGTTCGCCGTGCCGGGGCGCCTCGGCCCGATTTCCCTAAACGCGCGGGCCGGCCTGATCGTCGGGATCGGCGGCATCGCCGGCAACGGCCAGCAGGCGCTGGTCCATGCCCTGTTCGGGCTGCTCCCGACCAAGGGAAAGATGCGAGTGGACGGCGAGCGGCTCGCCTTGTCCTCGCCGCATGCGGCAATCGCCGCGGGGCTGGTGCTGGTGCCGGGCGATCGCCGCGGCGAGGCGCTGTTTCCGCCCCATTCCGTGCGCGAGAACATCACCCTGCCCCATCTGGCGGGTCTGGCACGAGGCGGGCTGATTTTCGGCGCGACCGAGCGGCGCTGCGCCGAAGCGGCGATCAGACGTCTTGCCATCCGCACGCCGTCAGCCGAGCAGCCCGTGGCCTTCCTCAGCGGCGGCAACCAGCAGAAGGTCGTGCTCGCGCGCTGGCAGATCGGTGAGCCCAAGGTGCTCGTGTTCGAAGAGCCGACCCAGGGGGTCGATGTCGGCACACGGGCACAGATCTATCGCCTGATCCGAAGCCTCGCGGATGCGGGAGCCGCGGTGATCCTCCTCACCTCCGATCTCATTGAGCTCCTCGGTCTCGCCGATGAGATCGTGGTGCTCTCGCGCGGCCAGATCGTCGATCGGATGGTGGCGGCAGAGGCAAGCGAGGAGCGCGTGATCGGCGCGGCCGTGCGCGCCAGCACGGGGCAGAGCGGGGTGCCATCGCGCGAACGCGGTGTGCGCCCCGGTGGGCGGTATCTCGGCCCGGCGATGCTGGGCGGGTTGCTCGCGATGATGGTGGCGCTTGCCACCTGGCGTTCTCCCTATTTCCTGACAGCACGCAATCTCGCCGATCTGGCGACGCAATTGGCCCCGCTCGCCATCGCATCCCTTGGCCAGATGGCCGTGATCCTGCTCGGCGGAATCGATCTCGCCGTGGGACCGACGATCAGTCTCGTCACCGGCATCGCGTCCTGGACCATCGTCGGCAACGGGGCCGGCGCCATAGCCGCCGGTATCGTGCTCGCCATGGCCACGGGCGTCGCGATTGGCGGAGTGAATGCGTTCCTCATCGTTCGGTTGGGGCTTTCGGACCTGATCGCCACCTTGGCAAGCTATTCGTTCGTTTTCGGCCTCGCGCTCATCGTGCGCCCAAGCCCAGGCGGCGAGATCGGCGATCGGTTCCTGAACCTCGCGTCCGCTTCCCTGGGCGGCGTCCCGGTGATCGCGCTCTTGACGCTCGGTCTCTACATCGCCGCCGAGTCTCTGCTTTTCCGCGGGCGGATCGGAGCCCGGCTTTACGCCACGGGCTCGCGCGCCGAGGCAGGTTTTGCCGCCGGGCTCAACATCGCCCGAATCAGAATCACGGCCTATCTCTTCTGCGGGCTGATGGCGGCGGTTGCGGGGCTGCTGGTGGCCGCCGAGATCGGCAGCGGCGATCCGCAAGCGGGTACCCCCTTCACGCTGACCTCGATCACCGCGGTCGTAGTGGGCGGGACGTCCATTTTCGGCGGCTCGGGGACAGCGCTTGGCACGTTGCTCGGCGCGCTGCTAGTGATCGTGCTGCAAAACGTCCTCAGTCAGCTGCAGGTCAGCGCCTATACGCAATATGTCTGGACCGGCGTGATCACGTTGATCGCGGTGGCGCTCTATGCCTGGCGTGGCCGGCGAAGGGAGGAAACGGGATGACGCTCGAGATTGCCGAGGTGGTGCCGGCCGGGAACAGGCTGGGCGAAGGCCCGGTATGGTGCTCGCACGAGCAGGCACTCTATTGGGTGGATATCGAGAAAAGTTGCCTCCAGCGCGTCCACCCCGAGAGTGGGGCCTTGCGGAGATGGGAGCTGCCGGAGCGGGTCGGCTCGCTGGCGCTGCGCGAGTCAGGTGGCGCGGTGCTTGCCCTGGCGTCGGGGTTTGCGTTTTTCGATTTCGCGAGCGGTGCGCTCGAGCGCCTCGCGGCGCCCGAGAAGGACAATCCGCGCAATCGATTCAATGACGGCAAATGCGACCGGGCCGGACGGTTCTGGGCGGGAACGATGGACGATCGCCTGAGCGAGCACACTGGAGCTCTTTATCGGCTCGACCCCGATCTCTCCTGCCGTCGCATGGCAGCGGGGATCGGCATTCCGAACAGCATCGCCTGGAGCGCTGACGATCGTGTGTTTTACTTCGCCGACACGATGGATCGCGCGATCTATGCGTACGATTTCGACTGGGACAGCGGGGCGATCGCCAACCGGCGCGTCTTTTGCACAATGGAGGATCAACCTGGGAATCCGGATGGCTCGACAGTCGATGCCGAAGGGTGCCTCTGGAACGCGCAGTGGGATGGCTGGCGGGTGGTGCGCTACGACCCGGGGGGCCGCATCGAGCGCATTGTTGAGCTTCCGGTCCAGAAGCCGACGAGCTGCATGTTCGGCGGACCGGATCTCACGACACTTTATGTCACTTCGGCGATCTGGGACCTCGACGAGGCGGCTCTGGCACGGCAACCCCTGGCAGGAAGCCTGCTTGCGATAGAGGTGGGTGTGCGTGGTTTGCCGGAACCACGTTTTGCAGGCTGAGTGGAGCTCGCTTTGCGGATTGTCGACTTGGCGGTCGCCCCGCGTCTACCTAGCTAAGGTCCTCTCGTGTCCCGATTCCGAAGCACGTCGCACTGGAATGCGGACGGAATCGGCGCACTTGCTCTTTATTTTCAGTGACAGGCTTATCCTTTCCGTTCGTCGCGAAAGGCGACGAACTTCGAGGGCAGGACACCAGAGGCACTTCTGTCGCCTTGCCTCCTGGACGGAGAAAAGCAGGCCTCATTCGTTCCCGGCGTAGATTCCGGCTACGTAACGGAATCGATCGGGCGCGAAGCACGTCAATTCAGGCACGACCGTACATCGACCGCGCAAGCCTCTTGATTCTGTTGACCCGGCCATCTGTCCGCCCATTGCTCCAGCGTTCCGGCCCTGCATTCCATGCCACCTCGATGGCCTGTCGCAATGTTCCGACGAAGCGCCGCATGCCGTGGATGCCGGATCTGCACGCATCGCTCGGCCATATCTGCAATTTCTCCGCCGTGCCGCCATGGAGCAGGCTTCGAAACCGCATCGCCAGACCGCGCTTTGTCGTCAATTCAGCCGAGGTGGCTTTGAGCGGATCGACGTTGGCAATCTGCCGGGCGGTCATCTGGCGACGAAGCCTCACACAAAGTGCCGTTGCAGTCGGAGCCGATCCGGCGGGCGGTCGTCGGGTCTATCGCCCGCACCAAAGGCGGAGCCAGCGATTCCTGGTCCAAAGACAGCCGCTCATTCCCTTCTCCAGACGGGATCCTGCCGCGCCGGGTGGCGAGGAAACGCGCCCGATGGCGGCATGAACCCGTGTGGCCACGATAGCGTATATCGGAGAACAGGTGGCCCCGGCCGCCACGATCAAGGCGCACTGGGCGTGCGAACAGATCCACCAGCAGCTCAAACGGGAACTCGGACTCGGCACATTCGAGGGACGATCGTGAACCGGCCTGTATCGATACGCGCTGATGAGCGGCATCGCCTTCGCCTGATGGCAGTACCTGCGGCTACGTGCCGCGGCAGCCCGGGGAAAAAGACGTCAGCCGAGACGGTTTTCCCAAAAGTGACCCTCCCCGCGATCCGTCGCACCGTCATCGCCTACCTGTTCGTGCCACTGCGACGGCCAAGCCGATGTCGGTCCTGCCGAAAAAGTTGCCGCTCTGATCAGAAAGAATGCCAAAGCCGTGCCAGGCAGCCGCCTCCGATTCCGGAATAGGAATATTCTATTCAGAGATCAAAAACAGGATATGAATCAATGACATGGATTCAGAAGAAGGATATATGCCCGCGTCCGCTTCAACGCCATCCACCAGATGGATGGCTCCCGCAATGCCGGCGGTTTCTACGTTGTCCTAAGCATAAATTTCATAACCGTATTAGAAACACGCTGCCAGAGGGAGCAGGACTGCAGCCTGCCACAAATAGGAAAAATCGCTTATTGGCGGAAGCACCAGGACAATCAGGGCAAGCACACAAGAGTGAACCAGTAGCTGGTGCGTCTCCTTGTGAATGGAACGGGATTGTTCGTGGGCGTTTCACTTGGGCGGATTAATCGGATAAGTGGCAGCCAGGGGCGCTGAGACGGCATGCTCAAGAAGAAGCTGCTCCGGTTCTGCCGTAGATGGTCTGCTCAGCTTTGTCCTGAGTATCGGATTCTCTGTCATTAGCTCGCGAAAATACGAAGTCGACAACGCGAGAAGATGGCTGAACCGGGCGGCGCGGACACGTCCATGAGTACGGACAGAATCAAGAAAGCCATCTCCACCGAAAGCGTCTCCTGGTCCAAGGCGCGTTTCCTTTCCTTCGTGCTGGATCACGGCCTCACCCGAGCTTACGAAATAGACAAACCGTGATCGGTGTCGTTTCCCCAGCAACATTTCACCAGGAACTGCGAACCGCATCGTCACAACCATCGCCACATCGTGCAGGATCGCTTCCTGCAGCTCTGAGAACACTGGCAACTCGCGGAGGCGATTGGTTACGCCGGTCCGAAGATTGAATGTCATCCGGCGCAGCATTCGGCCTTGCTTTCGTGCCAGATCGCGGAGGAGGCGGTCGTGAATCTCCTCGCCGATCATGGCCTCGTTCCGAAGGTCTGCGTATTCGCGAGATTCCAGCCTCAATCCAATTTGGCGCAGCATGCGTGTTTGTAACGCTTCGGCATAGCCGGGATACTGGAATCGCAGCATCTCCAATGCGTCGTCATACAGGGCGCGGCGCCGCTCCGTAATCTCTGTTACAACCTCCAAGACACGGCTACCCAGGACTGGTCCCATGCGCTCCTTCATGAAACGCGTTTGCGAGATGAAGATCAGATACTTCAGAAGCACGATCTCGAACCGCTCTGTCATGCAGACCATGAGCGGGTAGTCGATGCCGAACGTGGCATGAAGCCACTGAGCGGCTCGAAACCGGATTGTCGGCTGCAGGCGATGCCTGGCGGCACGTAGAAAGCCGGATCGCCCGTCATAGCGTGTTGCGTCTATGATGCTGTTGGAGGTGCGGATCAAGTTCTGCATGATGGAGCGAGAGGTTCCCTGGTCGCGGAATATGTCCAGCAACTGTGAACGCTCGTGCGCAGCGAACGTAAGTAGCCCGAGCTTGATGCGATCCCGGTCCGTAAGGGTCGCATCAAATGTATTCACTGCCTCTTCGTCCTTGGCACGCTGATCGTACAAGCTGGCAACATAGGCAGTAGCACGGGTCGAGAATCCATACTCCTCGGAAAGGCTGCGCACCTTGTCGCGCACATCGGTTAATCCGATCATGACCACCTGTGTGCGGAGCGCCTGGTCGACCGGTGATAGCTGGTCAAGTCCTAACCAGCGCACGAGCAGCCGCAATGTGGTGCCGTTGACAAGTAGAGTGAACAGCACGAAGCCGGTGGCAACGACGGCGACGAAGCGCTGCAGGTCCGTGGATATGAGGGGATTCTCAGTCACGGCCAGTGCCATCGCCAGGGTAATTGAGCCTCGTAGCCCGCCCCAGAGGATCGTCGCCTGATAAGCCAACGGCACCCGCTGCGACAGGCGAAGGGCCGCCAGAGCTGGCAGCATACCGAAAAGGATAAGGCCGCGTGCAAGCAGCGCCGCGCCGACTGCAACGCCGATCAGCACGACGTCCCAACCGTTCATGCCCAGGATGAGTCTCGGCACCAGCATGGAAGCAAGCACGAAGACCATCGAGCCGGTCAGGAACGAGAGCTGATCCCAAACATTCCGCAGGAAGCTCCAGTTATGGGGCCGGAGCATGGCAGGGCCCGAATTCCCGATCGTCAGGCCGGCAGCGGCGGCCGCGACCACGCCGGAGAATCCGAAGTACTGATCGCAGGTGATGTAGGCCAGATACGGCAGGGCGAGAGTCAACGTGACTTCCGCGACACGCGCGTTGCCGAGCCGCGGGATTGCCAGCAATACCGACTCTGCCAGCACAAACCCGACAGCAATCCCGCCTCCGAACGACAGACAGAACGACCAGATGGCTGATGACAGATGGGGCGATGAAGCATAAGCTAGGTGATGAAGAAATAGAGTGAATATGGAGATCGCGGCCGCATCGTTCAGAAGGCTTTCACCTTCGACCAGGCTGTTCAACCTGGCGTCAACACCGATATCATGAAAAACGCTGACAACCGCGCTCGGATCTGTGGTCGCAACGATAGCGCCCAGCATAAGGCATGCGGTCAGCGGCACGCCTGAGAGAGGAAACAGCGCGAATCCGACAGCGGCAGTGGTCACAGCGACGGCCACAATCGCCAATAACAGAACGGGCACGGCATCATGGGTTAATCGGTGGATATCCAGGGAAAGTGCGCCATGGAAGACGAGCGCAGGCAGGAAAATGTACAGAAACACTTGAGAATCAACAGGAAAGTGGATCAGCGCTTCAGCAAGAGAATGAAATGTGCTAGCGAGATTGGTTCGAAGCAGAAAAGTTGCCACGCTCCCTATCGGGATGCCGACCAAGGCGAGCAGAACAGCATCCGAGACCGCCAGCTTGCGAGCAAGCGGCTGGATTGCGCTGATGATGATAAGCAGACAGGAGATGGCGAGCAGTATGCTGGGAAGAAAGTCTTCTTTCACGGAATACGAGACCCCTCAGTATCAATGCTGTCTCAACCCTTAATGGCTGAGCCACCCGGATCGCCGTGAGTAGGCCTGCCGACGTTTTCGACTTGCCCGCAGATGAGTTGGTTCCGCAACCGCTCAGGCGCAGAATCCGCTCCGCCGCCAAATGCTTCATTTGGACGGGCGTGCCGTCATGGCCTCATGGGAGCCAACGCCAAATTCTTTACTAGGACAACCTCTTCCCGCCATCAAAGCGTGGCATCGGGGCGAGCCATACCCATCGGCTGACTTACCGCATTCATCCTCGCAATTGTCAACCCCATTGAAGCCGGTCGACGGACCCTGCCCTGGCCGCAAACTGCCGCTTCGCTATCGTCCACGGCGGCTCGGCCTCTGGCGACCTGAGCATGAGTTCGATCGCTCGCTTGTCGCCGATCACGCCGTCCGCGCGCCGCTCATGATGGTTTCAGTGCCAAGCCTCCATCTTCTCGCGTGCGTGGAGGGCAGCACTATGGGGCAGGTTCTGCACGGCAGCGCCACGACGACAGAGACGGCCCGTCGAGTGATAGAGTGATCAAGGGAGCCTGAGGGCACTTGCCTGGCACTGCGGGATCAATCCCATGGCCGTTGAAAGTGGAAGCGGCGGACCTTGATGGCTGGCCCGCCTGCAGGACCCAAGGGCGCAACCTCCTTCGTACTCTTTCGCGCCGACGAAGCGATCATCGGCACCTTTCGCAAGGACACTCCGCCGCCGCTCGACGATTGCTTGCATGCACTCCAGCAAAGGATTCCGCATCCGGCGCGGTCCTCACCTCATCGCTGCCTGTGGCGTCACGGCATCTCGCCGCTGCCCAAGGTGGAGGGCGAAGCGTCGGCCACGCGGAAGTTCCAAGCCTATCGGACGGAAATCGTTGCAGCCTGGACGAAGGCGCCTGTGGTGGCCGCCTGCCAAGCGATGCGCGGGATTGGCTTCATCACGGCCGTCACTCTGGCGGCCGCGGCAGGCGACGTCCGCCGTTTTGAGCATCCCTGCCGATTGATGGCCCTTCTTGGCCTCGGGCATGGTCGTCATCGGGGCGGCATCACCAAGACGGGCAATGCCCGAGCCCGTATGGGCCCGGCAGGGCGGGCGCGGACCTACCACCATCGGCGGGAAATCGGTGAGGCGGATCAACGCCGCCAGACGAAGCTTCTAGAGCGGGTCCGAGACATTGGCTGGAAGGCTCAAGCATGGCAGCGTGCGCGATACCGCCGTTTGTTCGGCAGGGGAAAGCGCGCGACCGCCACTGTCACAGCAGGCGCTAAGGAACTCGCCGCCTTTCTGTGGGACATCGCCCAGCACGCTGAGCTGATAACTCAGCCGGTGCAAAACCACCGATCTGAAGCGTTCACGGCGACGTGCCCCGATGCGCGTCACCTCCCGTCAGACCGATCGTGCATGGCTGGAGAGGGGGGCCACGGTGGGGCGTTCCTGGCGTAGCCGTTGGAGGCCGGCTCGAAGCCTCGGACGGAATTCGGAACAGCGGCAACCGATCCGCGCATCGGAGCAGATCAACCGACGTCCCACGGCGCCCTTTTCAGCCTTCCATGGCTTCATCACCTTTTTGGCCAGCCCAACGCAGCGAGGACCAGAATCACTATGGCTTCAACTCTTGAACGCAGACATCAGAATGGCAACGCGATACCGCACTCTCTACATCGACAGCGGTACCTTCCTCCTTGAGGCAATAGATGCGTTCTTCCTTCTAACACCGTGGTGCGCGGGGCGGCGCGTGGTGCTGCAGGATGGTTGGCTCCATTCGCAATCGGCATCATCTTCAGCGCGTTGAGCTTCAGGATCGACCAGAGCCGACAGCGCTTGCAGGCCGAACGGATTTGCGATTGCTGCCCCGCCTTCCAGCCCGTCGATGGAAAGCCGCCCCACGACACGGTAAGGACCTGGGCCCGCGGCTTCCGGAGGGCGATGAGGTTAGCGCCGGCGGATTGGATCGCGCTCGCCGAAAATTCCCACCTTGAGCCCATCCTCGCACCATTGATCGGCTTCATCGAGGTCGGTGAGGCGTTCGAGCCCGCAGCCGACATCAACGACCGGCTCGACTGGGCTGCAGCAAATATTCCACACGCGATCGATCCTACTACTCAGGAAGATCGCACAGCTCCGGGCCAGTCGGCGCGTCGCCCGACCACCGACCCGTTACCCGAAGCCTGGCCGCAACGACCCGTGCCCCTGTGGATCAGGCCGAAAATACAAGCGCTGCTGCGCACAGAGCTGAGTCCATCCCCCCTCGTCATCTCGGGGTGGCCCTCTCCGCACCGCTTGCGTTCGGGCCAAGGGTGGCACGCCGCGTATCGTCGTGATCGCAATGTGGGACCGCGCCGAACAGGAGACGCTTGCTCAGTTGCGCGTTTGGAACAAGCCAATCCATCGCGTGCGCGCCAGGACCGAGAAGATTTTCGGAACTTGGAGGTGCTGTTGCAGGCTACGTCGATTGCGATGGCGAGGTCTCGCCCCCACCGCAGCCCAGGCGCAACTTCACCGCCATTGCCTACAGCCTCAAACGCAGCCTCGATTCCTCTCTGCGCGAAGAACACACTGGCTGTCGTCACAAAGAATGTGCGCCGCTATTGCCCCAATCATTCTCCGATTTACCATCCGCAGCTACGCGATGGGTCCATTCGTGCACAGGTCTCATGACGTAACCAAACGGCCGCCGCAGTCAAACGCGGCGGACATCAATCGCAGAGCACCTCAGCGTCCGCTGCCAGTTCCATCGACTAGCCGCAAAGTGCTGTCTTCAGGAATATACTGGCCGCCACCAGCCGGCCCGAACCTCGGCACCAGTTGAATATTATTCTGGTAACTTAAGCCGTCTTCCAGACTTGGATCACCGCTATAGAGGGCGCCAGCACAGCCTGCAATCGGCGCCACGAGAAGAACCGTGGCGACAGCCGCCCGAATATATCTTTTCATAAGCATATTCCATTCGTTGAAGCTGATGCAGCAGGACCTTTGCGTAACGCCGGAAGGCGCGAGTGCTGATCCTTATCTCCCGCTCGCGCAGCAATGGTTGGCAAGCATTGCCTGCGCAAGCACACGCTCACGAACTCGATAACAGCTTCGGACGCGAGAAGACATTGCCCTTAACGTCTACCGGAGAAAGCCGGTTCGACAGGGTTGACCATACCTTGGGCTATGTTCAAACGTGGTAAATTCAAAGAATATAGAAAAAGAGAGTCTCCGTGTAATTTTCCAGAAAGCGAATTCATTGCCAAATTCCCGGGAGTGGGCAGAAAAGTAAATCATCCTCCATAAAGAACTGGTTTTACGGCACGACGACGTGAGGGCGTGGGGTTCAGGTCACATCGAGCAGGATGAGGAGGACAGACAGCCAAAGAGCATGTGGCCGTCATCGGAAGCGCTAGGCAGCGCCTTCACGTGGGCGACGAACTGGCCGCCTTTGAAGTGGCGAAGCGTGGTGGCGATCGACACCTTGCCCCCGAATTCGCAGGGCTTCTGCGCCTTGCCCTTGCCGATGCGCGCATAGGACTGGCGGAGCGCGATGCCGTGCTTCCTGGCGCGGTGCACCAGCCTCGCGTCGGTCGGGAAGGTGATCGCCTTTTCCTTCATTGTGGTATCGACAATCATACGGGTGAAGTCGGCGGGCCTCGCCACCCCCGCGCGGGTCGCGACCACCAGGCTCTCCGGGATCAGCGCGGCAAGTCGCGCCTCGCCTATGCGTTGGCGCCAGGGGATCAGAGAGGAGCGGTCGAACGGCAGCCGGTGGCGGAAGAATTCCTCACCGCAGGATCGCTGGGAATATGGATTCTCAAGCCGGAACAGTCTCTTAGCGCCTCATCCGAAAGATCGTGCATGTGCTTGAGGATGGTGAGCCCTGCTGTCAATCGCGTCGGCAGCGGCGGCTGGCGCAGCCCGTCGGAATAGACCGCGCCAACCTCTCGGCGAGGAACTTCCAATCGATCGTATCGGCAAGCTTCACCGACGGGTGCCCACGATCGACGATCTGGTCAAACCTCACTCGGAACAAATTCCGTCATCCACTTCCACCTTGCTCTTTCGGACGCATCGCGGCTCCTCCGCCGTCCACGGGCAGCAGAGAATTACGTCGTACCGCAGCGCCCAATTCGCCAGGGATCGGACCTCATCACCGGCAAAGCCTGCAAAAACGATCGCCGCCACTCGTCTGCAAACCTTTGAACAATAAAAGTGTTCCTATTCTTCGCGGACGACGAAAGACGACTAAACATTTAGAATGACTACTCCAAGCGTTTATAAAACCGATGCCTCTGTCCGCGATGCATTTGGGCGCAGCCGGCCCATGTCTTGGCAGGTGGTTTTCATATTTTCCGCCAGAAGCATCCGGGCGTTTTCGAAAACGCTGATGGAGCATCGCACAATGAACATCAAGCCACTTTTTTTTCTTGCCTGTGGGCTTGCCGTAGTCGGCTGCGCTGATCCCAGCCCACCCCCCACGAACTCCCAAAGCGCCGAAATTCAGCCGATCCCTCAAACCGAAGAGGCTCAAATCAGAGCGGGCAACCTTCATCAAGACCAACAGAAGCAGCGCTTGCAGAACGTCATCAACACAATCCGCTATCTCGGCGTGGGCGGTATAAATTGACTGACTGAATTCATGCAGGGGAGGTGACCGTCCCCTCGGATCAGGGCCGGGTAGACTGGAAATCTCCGGGTTGGGGGTTGCGATAAGCACCGGCGCGGCAGTGATCGGTGGAACCTCCATTGGGGCGTGGTGCCCTGACGTAGAACGTGGACGCGCGCTGTTCTACCGGTGGCACCAGAGCGCGATCTCTTCGCGAACGTTATGCAGCGACTGAAATCAATGGAGGTTGAGGCACTCGTCCCGGAGCTTTCCGTTGCACGACTCGACGGGCGCTTTCTGAGCCGGCTTGCCAGGTTGGATGAAGCGGAGCCACCAGTGCGCTCAGACCCGTCAAACGTCGATCGACTCGTGCCTCTCGGCTCACTGTCGAGGACGATTTCGTCAGAGAGTGTCGTGCGCCTTGGATGAGGTTGGCGGCATGCTTGAGCATGTATCCGACGAAGGCGACGACGTGGAAGCCGGCGAGCGTGGTTGCGTAGCACTCGTAGTCCTTGACAAGCTTGCGGCCGCGTCTGCTGCCGCCTCGCCGGCGTAGCCCTGATCGACATAGGCAAGAGAGACGGCATCGCCGGTGGCATTCTGGATGTCGGCCGCCAGACGGGCAACCGCCTCGCGATCGCCGACGTCAACCGGTGTCACATGCAAAGCCGGGAGATGGTCGAGCGTGTCGATCGCCACATGTACCTTTGACCGGGCTTGTGCTTGGCGCCATCATATCCGGCGCAAGCATTACTTTCAGGCGTGGAACGCAGCGTGCGTCTATCCATGATCGCGGCCGTCGGCTCTTCCTTCCGTCCCGCGGCCAAACGCAGGACCATGCGCAAATCCTGCGCCAGCGTTTCGAAAACTCCGGCCGCCAGCCATCGGTGAGGGAAAGCGGCGGGCCGGGGCGAACGGGATCGTCTATTCAAGTGTCCAATGAACAGGCAGAACAAACTTGGTCATCTACCGTCCGTCACTCCTCCCGCCGGTGGAGTGAGGGGGATCGCCTTGATGACCGATGGGCCGGCATTTCTACGCCAACAGCCGTGACGCTTACCGGATTTGCCTCCCCGATCCTTCAGGCCGCCCCGAACATGGGGTGGTCGCCTGCGGCAACACGGATCAGCCGGACTTGCGCGCCGAGGAGGTTGCCACAATCCTTTGCCCGCCAATGGGTGGCTGTCCGATTCCGGGCGCCGACCGGACGATCGGCTCAACCAAGGTGGAAGTCCTCGACGGCACCGCCTATCCGCGCCATAGTCAAGCGGACCGTAATGTGCGCGCATACGTCATGGCCTATCTCGATTGAGATACAACTGTTTTCTCACCTCATCGTCCGTGCGGTTCCCTGTGTTCCGGATGGCGCCAATCGGATCTCCACGACGATATTGCATGTTCAAAGCCGGAGTTGAGACTTGGCCACAACACGAACCATGACGTCACGATGAGACCGTGGCGCCGCCCACGTCACGCAGGTCCCGCTTCGCTCCTGGCGCCGATGGCCCTGCTGCGCGCCACGACGCGTGCCCTGCTTATTGGGGTGGTGCTGCTTCAGTTGCATGATGCTGATGCCGCGACGACCCCGGACGTCCTGCCGCAAAGGGACGTCAAGGTTGATTACACCGTCACCGTGCCGGGCCGGTCGCCACACGACTACGCTCTCTCGTTCAGTGCCGAGAGCGAACGGCTCCGTATCGACGATCCGGAGCACGGCCTCTGGTTCCTTGTTGACCTGCGCAATGACAGCGCGACGCTGGTGGTGCCTTGGCTCCACGTGGTGGTGACCGAACCGGATCTCGCCAACCTCGCGGCACTGCTGCAGAGCGTGAGAGAAGCACAGTTTACACCTATGGGAGAGGCAACCATCGCTGGGCTGCGCTGCACGCGCTACAGCGTCCGCAGCAAACAGGTGACCGGAACGGTTTGCCTCACTCGCGGCGGCATCGCGCTTGCGGTTTCCGGGCAAGATTCGCGCGGATCGGCCCAGGCAGTCGCGAACTCGGTGACTGAGGGTGCAGTGCCCCCTGACAGCGAGGCGCCACCGCCCGACTTCTCGAATATCGAGTTGCCTCGCGGCGTGATTTCGGCACTGCTCGGCGACTGATCAGGCCAAGACGAAATTGCACGACCAGGAATCCAACCCGCCACATTTCGAGCCGGCGTGACCGTCTCCTATGAGAGCATCCAGCGATTGGACGGCCTGAGGCGGGCATGGCGGGTCTGCAGGCTCTCGCGGCCGCGTATGGTCAACCCCCTTTCTCACCTCCACCACGGTGTCCCGAGAGCGAGCCAGAGACGTCTTCTTGCATTTGGGTGCGGACCAATACACCAGGCGCATCCTTGGAGGCACGATCGTAGCGTGCCCGTAAAGAATTCGTGAAACGCTGCCAAACTCTCATATCTGTATGTCGAACTAACGTCGAATTGGGCTCTCGGTATCTCACAGGTTAGTACATTCACATTCGCTCGGCGGCGCGTGTCAAGATCATTCTCTGTTTTCATATCAACACGCTGAAAAAGGCGAAGTCATTTCGGTTCTGGCCACGGGTTGGATACGGTCCGCCGATGCCGACGACTGCTGGGCGGAGCCAAAGGGCGGGATTCCGCCGCGGAAGTCGGCGGACGGGTCGGATTTTCAACGCGGGCTCGTCGCAAAAATCGGCAACAAGACTGAACCAGTCGGGAACAACCTCCCCCGCTGGGAAGTGCCTACCGACGGGCAACTCGTCTTGTCGTTCAACGACGACCCGGGACGCACGGCGACAATTCGGATTCGTATGACGTCAAAATCAAAAAGGAAACGAGCGGGAGCGCGACCGATATCGCAGCCAGATGAACCGGCGAGGTCGACTCCAAAGCCCCGGCGCGTACGTCGGCGCGGCCGTCGCCGAGATCGGTGGGCAGTATTCCCCGATCAATAGCGGCCTCCTCCGCTGGCAGGCCCTGATTGCCGGAGAGGAATCATTCTTCTTCAACGATCAGCCCGTCAACTATGGCGATAATACGGGGTCATTCGAGCTGAGCCTCAAGCTGTTGCGGCGCATGAGTCAGGCCACCGGAAATCCCGCAATTGCCTGCACAATCAGACGGGGACATCATCCCCTGTCCGACTCCAATCATGATCTTCGATAGGATTGGTCGGTTTGCCATTGCAACCGACGCAAAGGCGCCGTTGTCGGAAGCCCTGGTGGCCCCGCAGACTGTGGCAGCGCCTTTCTCACCGGGGAAGGCTCGGTTTTGGAGCCGACCCGCCAACATCTTTCCGCTGCGTGGACCTCAGTGCATTTTGAGGACGACGCGAAATCGTGCCTTGCCGCTCATCATCCGGTCGTAGGCGGCTTGGGCTTCCTCGAACGGGAAAATCTCGTTCATCGAACCCACGCCGTTGAGCTGACTGAAGGCAAGCGTGTCCTCGGAGTCGGCGGCGACTCCTGAATACCAACCCTTCACGGCCGCGCGCTTGAAAAGCAGGCCGAGCGTGTCGACTGGGAAGGTGCCGACGGCGCCAATCACCATCAACACACCGTTGGCGCCAAGGCCATCGACGATTGCCTGCATCGCGTCCGGGCTGGTGACGGTCGCGATGATCGCGCGCGCACCCCCCATTTTCCGAAGCGCCTGGGCGACATCGCCCTCCTTGCTGTCAATATAATCGTGCGCGCCTAGGACGCACACGTATCTTACACGGAACGAACGGCCGGCGTCCCGTGTGCCCTCAGGCGGATCGCTGCCCCGGCCCGCGGGCTGGCATCGCCGCTCTCGCCTGAGTCCGGCCGACGATGAACGACCTGATCCGGCCGGCGTCATCTGGTGTCGCCAAATTGCGGACAACCATGCCGAGATTGGGCCGGCCACAGACGGCGAAGGATGGATATTCGAACGCGACCGGATTCAAAACCGGCTGACGGAGATATGTGGTGCGATCGCCACGGGCACGGACGTTTTGTCATCCATAGCCAGAAGGCCGCTTTTGAGCAGGTCAGGGACGAACCCGACCGGCGGTCTGGCAGCCGGCCAGGCCTCGAAAAGCAAACTTCAAACCGGAAGACCATTTGAGACTGTCGGATCTGGTCAGCGGCATGGTCTCTGCGGCATGGTCGATGATAGAACGAAGTTCGTTCTCTGTTCTCCGGGAGGCGTTGTGGCTCAGCGAGCGGGCAGTGCCGATCTGCCGCTTCATCATGGCCGGGTGCCGGCATGGCTCGGCAACCGGATGGCCCGGCTCGGGGCCGTGATCGCGCAGGCGATCGTCCACCACTACGGCCGAGACGACTTCCTCCGCCGCCTCGCGCATCCGTTTTGGTTCCAGTCCTTTGGTGCCGTCATGGGCATGGACTGGCATTCGTCTGGGATCACCACCAGCGTCATCGGTGCGCTGAAGCGTGGCCTTGCGCCGCTCTCCGGCGAACTCGGCATCCACGTCTGCGGCGGGCGCGGCCGTCATTCGCGCGAGACACCGGGCGAACTCGTCGCGATCGGCGACCGCGTCGGCTTCGACGGGGCCGCCCTGGCAAAGGCGAGCCGGCTGGTCGCCAAGGTGGACAGCGCCGCTGTGCAGGATGGGTTCGACCTCTATCTGCACGGCTTTGTCGTGACCGACGACGGCAACTGGGTCGTCGTCCAGCAGGGCATGAACGGCGAGAGTCGCCTTGCTCGGCGCTATCACTGGCTCTCGCGGGGTTTGACAAGCTTCGTCGAGGCGCCCCACGCGGCGATCGATGGCGCCGATCAGGGCGAGATCATCAATCTGACCGACCGGCGAGCGGCGGCGGCACGGCGCGGGCAGCTCGACCTGCTGCGCGATCTTGGGCCGGACCGGATCGTTCGTGAGGTCGCCGCGCTGGAGCGGCGGGATGTGCCGCCGCCTCCCGACGCGCCGTTTCTCCCGCATCTCGTGATGCCGGCACATCACGATGTGCGGCCGAAGGACGTGATGATCCGCCGACTGCATGGCGCGCTGGCGGTCGCCGCGGACCGTGCGCCGTCCGATTTCGCCGAGCTGCTGCTGGTTCCCGGTGTCGGCGCGCGCACCGTGCAGTCGCTGGCGATGGTGACCGAAATCATTCACGGCGCGCCGTGCCGTTTCGCCGATCCCGCGCGGTTTTCGCTGTCGCATGGCGGCAAGGACCGGCATCCTTATGCGGTGCCGACAAAGGTCTATGACAAGACGATCGCTGTGCTGAAGTCGGCGATTGCCGGTGCAAGGCTTGGCAATGACGAACGGCTGGAGGCTATCCGCCGGCTCGACCGCGAGGCTCGACGGCTCGAAGGCCATGTCTCGGGGCCATCGTTTTCTGAGTTCGTCTGCGCCGAGCGGCAGCGGTCGCACGCGTATGGCGGCCGCAGTGTTTTTGGCTGGGAGCCGGCACCGACGGTGAACGCCGACACAAGGACCAGCCCCCGATAGGCGCAGGCCTTGGGGTCGAGCTCAGTCGGGAATGGCGCAAGAGGATGGGTTTCTGCCGGTCTGTTTTTGGATCCGGATGCGGTGAAACCGAATATGCGATGCAAACGCGCATCCGATGCGGAGCGGCCGCTTCCGAGCGCATCTGGTGATGCCGGATGACCCTGGCCGGACGAGGACGGCCGGATGCTCTTCCGCACCATCAGTGGCGTTCAATGCCGCGTCGCAACTCTCGCCGCCACCATCACCGAGTTTGCGGATACCCCTCCCAAAGGACAGCGCGCCCCCCACGTTTCATGCGCGGTCACAGCTCCTACCGGCCGCCGGGCGGAAGTGGCTCCCCAGATATCGGTGGACCAGGGCGAGTTGCGCTTTCGATGATGTCGTCCCAGCTTTTCCCCTTTGCCCTCAAATTGTCGATCCCGGGGCCGTGCGGATTGCCGTAGACAGCAAGCATGCGATCATGGATTCGTGAGCGCAACGGCTCCGGCGTTCGTTCGCGAAAAACTCCCGCCAGCCGCCTCCGCTCTGCGTGCATCGCTCGCGCGATCGCTTCCGGGGGCACGCCCGCGCGCCGCATGGCATCAGCCTCCGCGCGCAATGCTACGACGCAGGCTTCGTACTCCGAACGCAGGGGATCGGCCGTCACGCTGGTTGCCGACGTCCGGACCGGGCGCCCAACGCCGCACCGCCACCCGAATCCACGCTCATGGCAAGGACACGGCTGATGGCGGTCAGGTCTCGGCCGGACTCTCCGGACCAGTGATTGAACGCGGCCTGCACGATGCCAAGGTCACGTTTGCCGCTTGGCGGCCGGTCGATGACGCCCTCCCGCATCAGCGCCGCCACCATATCGGGCGATGCAATGAAGGCCGGCTTGCCGATCGCCCGAAGAAACCGGCCGGCAGCGTCCCCTCCGAGATGACTGGCACGCTTCTTCAGGACATCCAGCAGACCGACATAATCCGTATCCGGCCAGTCGGCGAAGAACCGGGCTGCACTGCCGTGGTCCGCTTTCAGGGCAAGAACGAATTGCGCGTTGATCTGCACCGATTTGATCTTGGCCCCGTTGCGCACGATCCCGCGATCCTGCATCAACCTGTCAAATTGCTCCTCCGACACGAAGGCGCAGGCATTCGGATCGAATCCGCCGAATCCCTTCTCGAAAGCGGGCCATTTGTCGTCGATGACTTTTGACGAAAAACCGGCGTAGAAGATGCGTCGCGTCATCTCCGCGAGAATGCGATCATCTTGTATCGCGGCAATTTCGGAGGGCGAACGTGACGCGGTCTTGGAAAGGATCTGTTCAAGCGCCTCGGGGCCTCCTTTCCGCTTTGCTGCCACGGCAAAGATTTCGGCAAAGGGTGTCACTGCGCCATCGCCGGTCGTCGGCTTGCATCCTCCAACCAAGCAGGCGCAGGCGCGACAATACCTTCGAGCCGTGCCCGCTCCGGCCGAACGCGCGCCAGGACACGGGCGCCTGCAAGTACCGCAAGGAGAAGTCGAGCGACGTTCCGGGCGGATATGCAGGGGATAATGGTGCCGCCGGCCCGGCCAGCCGCGATGCATTTGAGAAAGAACATTTCGATACGGGTAAAGATGCCGTGACCAAGAGCCATCCGGAAAAGCACGCGCTTATCGACGAACGCGTCGTGGAGGCTGGCACGGATAAGACCCGCCGTCTCGATCATGCCGCGAATCGACCTCCCCTCAAGGCGCCGGTTCCAAAACCACTCCACGGCAGTACCGAACACAACCCCTTCATCGAGCTTCCTGGCTCTCGCCATTCTCCATCATCCGTTTGCGCCTTGGACGTCCTCCCGACGCATTTTAGAGCGGAAGAACTAAAACGCAAGAAATGTGCGCCAGGCAGGGATGCCGCGCAGTTTGGGAAGGCGTGTCGCCATGGGCCTGGAAAAACGGCTTGCTGCGTCCAAAGCCGAGTTCGCGCGCGGCTCCCGCCGGACCTGCAGATAACGACACTGGGCGCCCGTCTGGCCGCGATCTCTCCGCATCTCCCCGACGGCTCCCTCGGCTACGGTGTTGTCGCGTCGATATTGAGCAGGTTGAGCAGAGGGAGTCCGGTGCATGGGGATGGGGTTGGTGCGCCATTCCGCATTGGGGGCGCGCGTCTCTCCCTGCCAGACGTCGAAGGCTCGGATGGGAACCGCGTGGCAGGCAGCGGCCGCCAGCCCAATTGCCGCGGCAATGCTGCGTCATCCGACAACAGCCACTTGCACGCGTTTCCCGCACAGGGTCTGTTTCGCCCGCTGGCATGCCCCGCTCTTGGACAAATCCGCCCGGATAACCACTTCTCCGCCACCCAACCCCCGGAGGACAACGATGGCCGAATATCGCAAGACCTCGGAAGCCGTTACCCGGCTGACGCCGGAGCAATATCGGGTGACCCAGCAGAACGGCACCGAGCTTCCGGGCACCGGCGAGTACCTGCACAACAAGAAGCCGGGTATCTATGTCGATATCGTATCGGGGGAGCCGCTCTTCGCGTCGTCCGACAAATATGAATCCGGCTGCGGCTGGCCGAGCTTCACCAAGCCGATCGCGCCCGCCAACATCAAGGAGCTGCGGGATGCCTCGCACGGCATGATCCGCACGGAGATACGCTCCTCATCCGGGGACAGTCATCTCGGCCATGTCTTCCCCGATGGTCCGGCGGATCGCGGCGGCCTGCGCTACTGCATAAACTCGGCCTCGCTCCGCTTCATCCCTCGGGACAAGATGGAAGCCGAAGGCTACGGAGCGTATCTGGACCAGGTGAGGGAACCAAAGTGACCGCACCCACCGGGCGGGGCGCCACCCCAATTCGGTCCCCAGTCGAAATGGGGCAGAATCGCTGCCCGATGTTTCACAAGAAACACGAACTTGATCAATAAGTTCTTCATCCCTTCGCGGGCAGTTGCCTGCCCGCTTCGTGCCCTTGGTGCCGCTATAGCCCGAGATCGCTCAGCCCCGGATGGTCATCGGGCCGCCGTCCGAGCGGCCAGTGATATTTGCGCTCCGTCTCTTTGATCGGCAGGTCGTTGATGCTGGCGATGCGCCTCCGCATCAAACCATTCTTGTCGAACTCCCAGTTCTCGTTGCCGTAGGATCTGAACCAGTTGCCGCTGTCATCGTGCCACTCATAGGCGAAGCGCACGGCAATGTGGTTGCCGCCAAAGGTCCAGACCTCCTTGATCAGCCGATAGTCGAGCTCGCGAGTCCATTTGCGCTTGAGAAAGGCAACGATGTCCCCGCGCCCGCGCATGAACTCCGCTCGGTTCCGCCACTCACTGTCCTCCGTATAGGCAAGCGCCACGCGCTCCGGGTCGCGCGTGTTCCAGGCATCTTCGGCTGCTCGCGCTTTCTGGGCGGCGGTCTCGGCGGTGAAAGGCGGGAAGGGGGGACGATCGGACATCGGTCGGAGTCCTTTCCTGTTACCATCCGTTGATGCGTGGCCAGACCGCAGCGACCGTCTCGCCGTCATCGGTCACGAAATACCGGTCATGCGCCGCCGCGGTCAGGCACACATGGTTCGGGGCGACCCGCACCTTGTCACCAACCTTGAGCGTGGGAAACGGGAGAGCAGGGTCGCAGGCAACAACCCCATGTTCCTGATAGGCGCGGCGCACGATCGTCGTGCCGAAGCGCCCCGTATCATCCAGTCCGCGCACCAGGCCGAAGCCGTAATCATGCGGCGTTGCTTCCGTGCTTCGGTCCTTTGAGAGCGCGATCGCCCCGGCATCGATCAGGAATTGATGCAGGTCCGGCCGCTTGCCGATCACGCTCGCAATCACCGTCACGGCGATATCTTCGGGTCCGTGCGTGCCGATCTCGGCCTGGAAGAGATCGCCGAACATATAGACACCGGCCCGCACTTCCGTCACACCCTCATAGGTGGCGGCGGCAAGCGCCGTGGGCGAGCTTCCCATCGAAACGATCTCCACCTTCCGCCCGGCCGCCCGCAGAAGCTTCGCCGCATCCACCACCGCGCTCCGCTCCGCCTTGGCAATCGCCGCGCGCCCCGCCGCATCGCGCGCGCCATAGCTGTGCCCGGCATGGGTGATCACGCCGGCAAGACGCGGCCCGAGCGCCTCTCCAATCGCGAGCAGCTCGGGCCCCTCGGGCGGAACCCCAGCCCGTCCCTCGCCGCTATCGATCTCGATCAAGGTGCTGATCGGCGCGGGATAGGCGTGGATCGCCGAAGCCGTATCGAGGTCATCCGTGATCACCAGAACATCGGCCCCGGCCTCGTTGATCTTCGCCACCCGCGCGAGCTTTTCCGGCGTGATGCCGACGGCATAAAGAATGTCCTTGATTCCATGCGCCGCGAAATATTCCGCCTCCGCGAGCGTCGAAACCGTGATGGCGCCGTCCACCCCTCCCAGCACCAGCCGCGCGACATCGATCGATTTCGCGGTTTTCAGATGCGGCCTCAGCATCACGCGATGGCGCGCGAGCGCCTCCGCCATCGTCGCGATATTGCGCTTGAGGATGCGCCGATCGAGCGCCAAAGCCGGTGTCGGGATCTCGGAAAGCTTCATGGTTTCGCCTCGAGAATTTCGGCAATTCGCGCCCCGGCCTTGAGCCCGCTCCCGGTCAGCACGAGCACGGTCGTCTCACCGGCGGCGATCTTGCCCGCCTCCATCAGCCGCCTGAAACCCGCGCCCGGCTGCGCCGCGGTCGGCTCCACGAACAGCCCCATGCGCGCGAGCGCAAGCGTCGCCTCCGCAATCTCCACCTCGCTCAGCGCGATCGCGCCACCGCCGCTCTCACGCAAGCATTGCAGCACCGTGCCGAACCGCACAGGATGCGCAATCGCCGTTCCCTCGGCGATCGTCGGCCGCACCACGTTCGCCACTTTCGCCTCACTTCCTGCCGCGAAGGCGGCCGCGATCGGTCCGCAATTCTCCGGCTGGACCGCGAAAATCCGCGGCATCTTTTCAATCTCGCCCGCGCGCAAAAGCTCCCCGAACCCGATCGCGAGCCCAAGCACGTTCGATCCCGCCCCGCATGGCACGATCACATTGTCCGGCGCGCGGAACCCCAGCTCCTCCCACAGCTCATAGGCGAGCGTCTTCGTCCCTTCGAGAAAGAAGGGGTGCCAATTGTGGCTGGCGTAAAAAATGCTCTCCGATTTCCTGAGCGCCGCTTCCGCCGTCGCTTGCCGGTCTCCGGGAACCAGCTCCACCTGCGCCCCGTGTGCGCGCATCGCCACCAGCTTGGCCGGGCTCGTCGCCGCCGGGGCGAGGATCGTCGCCGCCATGCCGCCGGCCGCCGCATAGGCCGCGATCGCCGCCCCGCCATTGCCCGAGCTGTCCTCGAGCACCGCGCCGATCCCTTGCGCGCGCAGAAGCGAGAGCATCACGCTCGCTCCGCGATCCTTGAAGCTCCCGGTGGGCGTCACCCATTCGCATTTCACGAGCGCATCGGCCCCGCCGATCGTCCGCGCGACGAGCGGCGTCATGCCTTCGCCCATGCTGATCGGCACCGCCCGGGGAAGCGGCAGTACCGCGCGATAGCGCCAGAGGCTCCGCACGCCGGTCTCGATCTCCGCCCGCCCGATCCCCTCCCGCTTCGTCAGCAGCAAGGGCCGCCGTCCCGGCCCCGACCAGCGCGGCTCATCCAGCGGATAGGTTTGCCCATTCTCCGGATCGAGATACGCGATCTCCGTCGCCGCCTGCGCCATCCTTGCGCTCTTGCCCCTGTCGCCCTTGCCCGCACCCGGATAGCATGTCCCATTCCCTGCGTCGCGGAGCCTCCCATGTCCGATCCTGCCCGCCAGATCGTCTCTCTCCTCTCGGATCTGGTGGCGATCGACAGCCGGAGCTTCGTCTCCAACCTCCCCGTCGCCGAGCGTGTCGAGCAGGCGCTTGCGGGCTTCACGCTCGAACGGCTTGATTACGAGGACGCGCAGGGTGTGGCGAAGCGTTCGCTCGTCGCCCATCGAGGACCTTTGGGTGGTGTCGCGCTCTCGGCGCATATGGATACCGTCCCCGACACCGGCTGGCAGGACGATCCCTTCTCCGCCCGGCTCGATGAGGGCATGCTTCATGGCCTCGGCGCCACCGACCTCAAAGGCGCGCTCGCGACCATCATCGTCGCCGCGAAATCGCTCCCGCTCTCCGTGCCTGTGAGCCTTCTCATCAGCGCGGACGAAGAGACCACGAAGGAAGGCGCGCGGGTGATCGCCGCACGCTCGGCGCTGGTGCGCGAAATCGAGCCCACGGCCATTGTCGTTGCCGAGCCGACGCAGCTTAAGCCCGTGCGCGGGCATCGCAGTCATATCGAGTTCACCGCGGTCGCGACCGGCGAGGCCGCGCATTCCAGCACCGGGCGCGGCCGCAACGCCAACTGGCTTCTCTTGCCTTTTCTCAACCGGATGCAGGAGATTTTCGAAAGGCTCCGGCACGATCCGGCCTGGCATGACCGCGCCTATGAGCCGCCCTTCAGCGATTTCAACCTGATCCTCGACAATCACGGCACGGCGATCAATGTCACCGTGCCCAAGGCGACCGCGCGGATCAAATACCGCTACAGCGCCGGCATCGATCCCGCGCCGCTGGTCGCCGAGGTCACCGAGGCCGCCGAGCGCGCCGGCCTTGCGCTCACCATCACGCGCGAGGGCGACCCGCCCGAGCTCGCGCCCGACCATCCGCTCATCCGCCTCGCCACCGAGATCACCGGCGAAGCGCCCGCCACCGCGCCCTACGGCACCGATGCCTCGGAACTGCAAGGCATCGCGCCCTGCGTCATCCTCGGACCGGGCGACATCGCCGTCGCGCACCGCCCGGGCGAGGCGGTGCGCATCGCCGATCTCGAAGCCGCGCTCCCCATCTTCATGCGGCTCGCGGAGCGTCTCGCCCCCGCATGACGCCCCCCGGCGAGAGAGCGAGGATCACGGCGAGCGCCAGCACCACGCCGATCGCGATATTCTCGATCCGCGCGAGCCCCGCTGCCGCGCCATCACCGTAAAGCTCCGTTGCCGCGAGGATCGCGAGCGCGCTGCGGAACGAGACGGCGAGCACGTACGTCTCGGGCGCGACCATCAGCACCGTCAGCACCGCGGTGACCGCGCCGAGCAGCCATGGCAGCCCGTGCAGGACCAGCAGCGCCGCATAGCCGGCCGTGCAGCCGAGAATGCCGCCGGCAATGCGCCGGCCGGACTTCACGAGCGATTCCTGCACGCCGCTCTGCACGACCGTGATCGCGGACCAGATCGCCCAGTTCACGTGCGTGCTCCCCAGCAGGAAGGCAACCGACGCGGCCGATCCGGCCGCGAGCACGGCGCAGAGGACATGGCGGGGGACACTCATCGCCACCCCGGACGGTTTCGCGGCTTGCGTCCGTGAGACTCCACGGCCGGGCCAGAGCACGAAGCAGACCAGGATCATCCAGCCGGCGGCGGGAAAGACGAGCAGGGACGGCACGAGCGTTGCGTCGATGCCATGAGGGCTCAGCTCGCTCGCCTCGTAGAGAAGAAAGATCGTGAGCCAGTTGACGAGCGTGCCCGGTATTTTCGTGCGGCGGCGGAGCGTCACGAAGACGACCATCGCCGCCATTACCGAAGGCACGCAGGCGAGCGGGCGCGCTTCGAGCCAGGTTGTCCCCGGCAGCAACACGGCCGCGAGCAGCGCCATCGCGGCGATATGGCGCGGCCGCGCCTTCGCATCCCCATAGGGAACCGAAAGGCAGAGCGCGGCAAAGGCGAACGAGATTCCGTGCACATCGCCCTTTGCTGCCCACCAGCTCAGCCCGGGCGCGACGGCCAGACCCGTACGGATCGCCTTTTGCAGCCAGGGCGGCTGCCGCAGCCGTGCGAGAAGGCCCCTTGTCACCACGCTCCGCCCCGACCGATCTCCCCCGAAAGTTTAGACCGGGTTTGCCGGAACCGTGTCAGCCGTCCGCGCGATCGACCCAGGGGATGCGGGCGACCGGGATCCCTTCATCCGAGAGCGATTCGGCCTGCTCCGGTGTCGCCTCGCCATAGATGCCGCGGCGGTCGCTCTCCCCGCGATGGATGCGCCTTGCCTCTTCCGCGAAGCCGGGGCCGACATATTCGCAGTTCTTCTCGACCTCGGCGCGCATCCTCTGCAGCAGCGCGCGCATCTGGTCCGGCATGCCCTTGCCCGAAACCGCCATCGGCGGGCCGCCCGCCGACGGGCCGGGCACCTGGCTTGGTGGCGCCTGGCTTGGTGCCTGGGCAGGGGCTGGCGGCGCCTCCCTCCCGGCCAGCCGCCCACGGGGCAGGGCCGGCGCCATCAGCGCCCGCGTGACCTCGACGCCGCCGCAGACCGGGCACTCGATCAGGCCGCGCTTCGCCTGCCGATCAAAGGCCTGGCTATCCTTGAACCAGCCTTCGAACTCATGGCCTTGGCTGCAGCGGACCCGGTAATGAATCATTACGTTATCTCACTCTCCGTACGGAGGATCGCAAGTTTGGCGGCCCAAGTCCAGCAGCCAACACGCTTGAGTGCTAATCGCCGGACGTCACCGCGGTTCCGAGCAGACGATCGAGCGCACCCGTTCGGTCCAGCCGCACCAGATCATCGCACCCGCCGATCGGCTCGCCGCCGATGAAGATCTGCGGCACCGTCGTCCCCCCACCCGAGCGCCGGATGGCCTCCTCGCGCTCCTTGGTCCCGTGCGGGGCATCGATCTCGCGGAACGCCGCGCCCTTCGCCTTGAGGATTCGCAGCGCCCGTGCGCAATAGGGGCACCAAGGCTGGGTGTAGATTTCGACCTCGGGCATCGGCATGTCCTTCGCTGCGGCTCGTTCATGTGGGGAGCCAGGCGTGGTCTTCGAGTGAGCCGCGCGAAGACCTGCCGCGCCGGATTTGCAAGAATCGTGCCTTTCATCGCGATCGGGTCATTGCAATCGGGGGTCCGGCACCCGTGCGGCGGCAAGCACATCGACCGAAGCCGCGCCGCCCGCGAGCAGCGTGCGTGCGCATTCATTGGCGGTGGCGCCGGAGGTGAGCACGTCGTCGATCAGCAGCACGCGCCGGCCGCGGACCGCATCCGCGCGCGAGGGCCGCAGGGTGAAGGCCTCCGCCACCTCGGCCGCGCGCTGCGTGGCAGACATCTCGCCCAGGGGAGCGGTGGGGCGTCGGCGAACCAGCGCATCGGGCAGCATCGGCACATGCGCCCGGCGGGAGAGCGCGCGGGCGAGCAGCGCCGCCTGGTTGTAGCGCCGGCTGAGAAGGCGCCGCCTGTGCAGCGGCACCGGGACCAGCAGCTCCGCCGCGAGCAGAAATGCCGCGCCTGCGCGCGCCATGTGCAGTGCGAGCACGAAGGCGAGCTCGGTGCGGTCGGCATGCTTGAGCGGGAGGATCAAACGCCGGGCCCCGGCATCATAGAGGAGCGCGGCGCGGGCACGCCCGAAGGACGGGGGCGACTTGGCGCAGGCAGGACAGAGCAGCATCCTCCCGCCATCCTTGATGACCCCGGCGCCCCGATAGGGAAACGGGCTGCCGCAATGACGGCAGAGCGGCTCGGCGAGCAGGGTCACATCCCGAAAGCAGGCGGCGCACATCAGCCCCGGCGCATCCACGGGCGCATCGCAGGTCGGGCAGGAGGGTGGCAGCAGCAGATCGAAAACGGCACGGCCGGCCTGCCAGGCATGCCGGGCGAGCCGCCCGGCCGGCTCAGAGACGAGCATCTCCGCGTACCCCGAAAGCAACGGAGCTTTCGCGTCCGATCTGCTCGGCAAGCCCGATCTCCCAGGAAAGATAGGCGCGCATCGCTTCCTCCGCGCCCGAGGCGCGGTCATAGGGACGGAGATTGACATCGATGCAGGCTTCGTCCGGCGGATCGGCCGGCGTTGCCGCGAGGGATTCTCCCGCTTGCCGCCAGGATTCGGTGCCGCCTGCGAGCACATGCACGGGCGCTTGCGTGAGCGCAGCCGCCTCGGCCGTCGCATGCGCGGCGAGCCACCCATCCGGCGAGGTGAGAACAACCCGTTCCGCCGAAGCGAGCGTGGGCGCGAGGGCTCCGAGCCGTCCGCGCAGGCCCCAGAGCGCGCCCGGGATATGCCCAGCCCGATAATCGAGGCTCTTCGCGCAATCGATGATCACTGTGTCGGGCATCGTTCCGGGCAGGTCGCGCCAGCTTACCAAATCGGAGACGTTCACGAGCGAAACGGGCGGGGCAGCGGGGCGCGGCTCCGGGCCCGTCTCGAGCGGCCCCGCAAGACCGTCCCCGGGCCCGTCCTCCAGCACGAGCACCTCCCAGGGCGCCATCCGGGCGAGCCAGCCGCCCGCCATGCGGGCCCGCACGCCTGTATCGTCGATCAGCACAAGGCGCGCGCCACGCACCGCGACCCAGCCATCGGTCGCCTGGACGAGCTGCCCGCCCGGTGCCGAGCGGCTGGAAGGAAGATGCCCGGCGCGATATTCCGCCGGGCTTCGCACATCGAGCCGATAGAGGCTGCGCGCGGGATCGGCGGAAAGCGCCGCGAGCTCCGCGTGGTCGATCGTTCGCACTCCGGCTTCCTCGGCAAAGCGTGTGGCGCGCGCACGGGCGATTGCTGTGGAAGCCGGCGTGCCCGCCGGATAGCCCCCGGTCGCGCCGCGCGCGCAGGTGAGGCCGGCCAGCTCCCAGCCCATGGTGCCGTTGCGCAGCGCCAGCACCTTGTTCGGAATGCGGGCCTGCCGGAGGCTCTCGGCCCCGAGGATGCTCCGCGTTCGCCCGGCGCAATTGACGACGACGAGCGTTTCCGGATCCGGCGCGAGATCACCGATGCGATAGACGAGCTCACCGCCGGGTACGCTGATCCCGCCCGGGATGCTCATCCGTTGGAACTCCTCGAAGGTGCGGGCATCGAGCACCACCATCCCCGCCCCTTCCTCGCGCTTTCTCTGAAGCTCCGCGGCGTCGATGCTCTGCGTGCCGTAATGGTGCTCCACCCATTCGCCGAAAGCCTTGGAGGGAACATTGACGCCGCTGAAGAGCTCTCCGCCCGCCGCCTTCCAGGCCGCGATGCCGCCGGCGAGCACGGAAACATCCGTGCAGCCGAGGCCGGCGAGGAGGCGGGCGAGCCGTTCGGCCTCGCCGCCGCCGCCATCAATCGTGACGATGCGCACGCCGCGTCGAGGCAGCAGCGAAGGGGCGCGGAGATCGGCCACCGAAAGGGGGCAGGGCACCGCCCAGAAGAGATGCGCGCGGGCGAATTCCCCCTCCTCCCGCGCATCGAGGATGGCAAGCTCGCTCCCGTCAACGAGGGCGGCACGAAGATCGGCGGCGGAAAGGGCGCGAATGTTCACATGCGAAGGCTAGGCGGCGAATATAAACGGGTCCAGGCGGGGCCAGAGCCTTTGGAGGCTGGGGGAGACGATGGGAAAGGAGCGGCTGCTGGCCTTCACCGACGGCGTGATCGCGATCATCATCACGATCATGGTGCTCGACCTGAACATTCCCCATGAACCCAGCCTTCACGCGCTGGCGGCGGTGACGCCGGTTTTGCTGAATTACGTGCTCAGCTTCCTCTATGTCGCGATCTACTGGAACAACCACCACCATTTCTTCCATCTTGTTCATAACGTAGATGGATCGATTCTCTGGGCCAACCTGCATCTGCTCTTCTGGCTCTCGCTGATCCCCTTTGCCACCGCCTGGATGGGCGAGAATCATTTTTCCGAGATTCCGACTGCCGTTTACGGGTTGGCGCTGCTGATGCCCGCACTTGCCTGGTTCGTGATGGAGCGTGTCATCCTGCGGAAGGAGGGATCGGATTCACCCATGGCGCGGGCGATCGGCCGCGATTTCAAGGGCAAGATCTCGCCCGCTCTCTATATCGCGGGGATCGCTGCCGCTTTCCTCGATACGTACCTCGCCGACGCCATCTATGTCCTGGTGGCCCTGATGTGGCTGATCCCGGACCGGCGAATCGAGAGGGCGATCGGTTCCTTGTGAGCCGATCCGGATTGTCGCGCGCGTGAACGGGCCGCCGGAAATCTTCGACCGAAGGGCGGTGCGCCAGCATCGCGAGCGCGCGGCCGCCCAGGTGCAGCGCGTGGCGCCCGTGCTCGGCGAGATCGCGGAGCGGCTGGTCGAGCGGCTCGACGACACGACGCGGCGCTTCCATCGCGCGCTCGATCTCGGCGGCCGCGGCGCGGTGGCGCCATTGCTCGCCGCGCGCGGCATGGGGGTGGTTTCGGCCGATCTTTCCCCGCGCATGGCGGCACGGAGCGGCGGACTCGCGCTCGCGGCCGATGAGGAGCATCTTCCCTTCCGCTCCGGCGCCTTCGACCTCGTGGTTGCGAATCTCTCGCTTCATTGGGCGAACGACCTTCCCGGCGCGCTCATCCAGCTTCGTCGCGCGCTCGCCCCGGAGGGATTGCTGCTGGCGAGCATCCCGGTGCTCGGCACGCTCGATCCTCTGCGCACCGCGCTTACCGAGGTGGAAGCTGAGATTCGCGGCGGCGCTTCGCCGCGCATCTCCCCCTTTCCGATGCTCAGGGACTGCGCCGGGCTTCTGCAACGCGCGGGCTTCGTGCTCCCGGTCGTCGATCTCGAGACGATCACACTCGCTTACGAGGACGCGCTGTCGCTGCTCCGCGATCTCCGCGCCGCCGGGGAGACCAATGCCGTTGCCGTGCGGGATCGGCGCGTTCCGCCGCGCGCGCTTTTCCCCGGTGCGCTTGCCGCGCTCCCTCTGCGCGAGGGGCGGATCGGCATCGATCTCTGTCTGGCCATGTTGACCGGCTGGGCGCCGGCCTCCTGAATTGTCTCGTTCATGGCGCGCGGTTGCGCGCCGAGCGCGCGAGGTCCGCGAGGATCATGCCGGAATCGATCTCCGAGATCTCCGCAAGTACCAGCCGCCAGTCCCAAAGATCAGGGACACGGGTCGGGTTCTCGCGCAAAAGCTCGCGCTTGAGGAACGGGCAGCCGCGCAGGAGCAGAAACCGCCAGAGATCGCTCGTCGGGTTGAGCGGCAGGCGTTCGGCGATCGCGTGACGGATCCGCTGTTCCTGGCGGCGTCTGGCCGCGTGCAGCGGGTCGCCGTTCGTTCCCGCCTCATCCGGCGATGCCGTCGTGGCGTCATCGACCAGGGACTCGTACGGCCAGACGGCGCGCAGCCGGAAGCCCGCGCGCAGCATGGCTTGCGAGAGCCCGATCTCGAAGCGGCGGATCACCCAGCGCTTGCAGGCGAGCGGCCGAAGGCCGCGCCAGAATTTTTTCCAGGCGATGCTTTCGAGCACGCGCGGGCCGGCGGCGAGGAAATAGGATTGCAGATGGTAGCGGTGCTGCCAGCTGTCCGTCAGCGCCCAAAGATCCGCCTGCGCGAAATCGATTGCGGCGAGCACCGGCCCGAGCGGGCGGAGCGGGCCATAGAGGCTGTCATTGGCAAGGATGAGGAGCTTCGTCTCCGGCCGCGGCAGACCATAGGCAAGGAGCGCATCCTTCCAGGCGCCGAAATCGAATCCCCGGTTGCGGCGCAGGACGACGCCGGCGCAATGGTCCTGCAGGAAGAGCATTTCCTCTGGTGGAAGGCGCGGCGCATTGCTCACGAAGATGATGCCGAGGCCGGAATGCGCGAGCGCCTTGAGATAGAGGCGGAGATCCGTGCGGATTCGCCCGGCGCGGTCGAAATGGCAGAAGAGAGCGATTTCGCGGCCGAGCCTTTCTTCCCGAAGGGGAGAGATCGAGCGGATCGTCGGGCGCCGGTCGAGCGAGGCGAGCGCGACGCCCAGGGAGGCGAGCACCGCATCGAGGGAATCGCGAAGCGCGCGGAGGAAAGGGCGCGCGATCCGCGCCAATCTGCTGGCGAGAGTCATGGGAAGACGGGATCGCGGGTTTCTATCGTGCGCTCATGGCGGCAGCGCGACGGTCTTCGCCATCGGAAGCTCAGGCGCAAGATGGGGTTTGTCCTCGGGCACCCAGGGGCGCGCGCCGCGCAGCGCCCGATCGGAGAGGATCAGCGGGCGCCGGTCCAGCCAGATCGCGGAGGAACCGTTGCGCCGCAGCCTGCGCCGGTCGATCACCGTTGCGCCTTCATCCGCGCATCCCGTCGGTGCGACCATGGGAGCGATCACCAGCGCGGCGTCAGGGCAAGGGTGGGGCGTGTGCTTTCCGCGCAGCAGGAGCACGGCCGGTCCGTGTGGATGGGGCCGGAAGAGGCAGGTTGTTTCCGTGCAGCGGAGCGCGCCGCCGGCGGCCGTGCCGACGATCGGCAAGGGAAGGAGCGGACCCGAGCGCCACAGCGTTTGCCAGACATTCCGGGTAAAAGAGGAGCTGCCGCCTCCGGTTTTCGCGAGGAAGACGCCTTTTGGTGTTGCGAAACCGACCAGGCTCCCGTTGTCGGAGACGAGGATATCGGGCGGCGGAGAGAAGAGTGGCGTGGCAAGCCCGAAGATGAGGATGGGAATCGAGGCGAATCTCAGGGGCGAGCGCCAGAGGCAGAGCCAGGCAAGCCCGAATGAAGTGATGCCGAGTCCCCAGGCGGGCATCGGCGGCACCGCGATCCGGGCGGCGGGAAGCGCGGCCACCGCATGGGCGATCATCAGCAGCACGCGCACGCCGAGCCCCATCGGCACCAGCGCGACGCGCTCGAGATGGAGCGGCATCAAAGGCAGCGAGATCAGCCCCGCCGGCATCACCCAGAGCGCCGTGACCGGCACCGCGACGAGGTTGGCGAGCACGTAGTAGAGCTGGATCGTGCCGAAATGATAGGCGGCGAAGGGCAGGGAGGCCGTGCCGGCCAGAAGGCTCGTCAGCCCCAGTCCGAGGATATGCGCGCCGATACGCCGCGGCCAGGCGCGCGCTCCGTGCGGGTGCGCGTGCGGGCGGGAGAGGCGGGGCCGCAGCGCATCATAGCCGGAGATCAGCACGAGCACGGCGGAAAAGCTCATCTGGAAGCTGACGCCGGTTGCGCTTGCCGGCGTGACGAGCAGCAGCGCGGTGGCGGCGAGTCCGAGGCTGCGGAGCGAGACCGCGCGGCGCCCCGTGACGAGCCCGAGCACCGCGATGGATGCCATGGTGAAGCTGCGCGCGATCGGCAGATGCGCCCCGGTGAGCAGCAGATAGGCCCCGCCCGCGGCGAGGCTGGTCACGGCCGCGAGCGGCTTGGTCGGAAGATGGAGGCTCGCCCATTCGGAAAGGGCGAGCAGCCTGCGGCTCAGCAGGAAGGCGAAACCCATGACGATGCCGATATGCAGCCCCGCGACCGCGAGCAGATGGGCGAGCCCCGATTGCTGGAAGGCGGTGCGGTCCGGCGCCGGGATCGCGGTGGAAAGCCCGGTCATCAGCGTCGCGGCGATGGCGCCGGCCGCACCGGGCAGCGCCGTGCGAATGCGATCGGCGATCGTCTCGCGCAGTGCCTCGACATGCTGCGCGAGCGCGTTTCGCGGCGCCGCCTTCAGGCGGCGGGCCGGACCGAGCGCGAACCCATAACCGCCAAGGTCCGAGAAGAAGGTCTGGCGCTGAAGGTCCCAGGCGCCCGGATAGGAGGGGGGCGATGGAGGCTCGACCAGCGCGCGCAGGCGGACGATATCGCCGGGCGCGAGGGCGATCCCGTCATCGCGCTGCAGCCGCACGCGCAGGCTGCGCGCGAGCGGTGGAGCGCCGTCGATGCTCGGGTGCGCGATGGTGATGCGGCTGCCCTCGGGCAATGGCTCGATGGCGGCGACGCGGCCGGTGAGGATCACCGCGCGGCGCGGCAGAGCGACGAAGGGCTGCGCGCTTGCGGTGGCAAGCGTGGCGGAAGCGATGCCGAGCCCGAAGGCGAAGGCGAGCCAGCCGGACGCATGGCCGGGCGGATGCCGCCGGAGCGTGAGGGCGAGCACGAGGCCGGAAGCGGCGATTGCGGGACCGAGCCAGAGCGACGGCTCATCATCGAGATCGAAATAAGCGAGCACGCCGGCCAGCATCGCCACCGGCAGCCAGAGGATGAAACGCTGATGCTCGGCGGCGAGCCAGAGCGCGAAGGATCGCGCGATGCGGGCGCGGAGGGAGGCCAGGAAAATCCGTTTGCCGGGGGCCAGCAGGGCAAAGCGCCGCACCTTCGTTTCGGCCCCGGGGTTCCATAGGGGAGTCCAAGGGGCTTGCATGCGCGACGGGGGCGTGCCTTCGAGAATTTGTAAACGTAAACTTTACATGCTTTTAACGGAACAGAGCAAGCGATGCGGGACGAGCGCATCGGGCTGGGGACGAGGACAAGCCGCCGGGCTTGCTCTTAAATCGATTTACGAGAATAGTTTCGGCAAGCCTGCGGGTGTTTGCCCTTGGGCGTTGGGAGGATGAACGATGGGCGACGTGATCCTGGTCGATCCGCTGCCCCGAACCCTCGATCTCATCATGGACCGCGAGACGCGGGGGCGGCTCGAGCGGCTGGGTGCCCTCACGATCTCCGAGAATCGCCAGATGCCGGCCGAGATGGTGGACCGGCTGCTGCCGGATGCCGTCCTCGTCATCGGCCAGACCGATTTGCCGCGCGCGCGGCTCGCGCGCGCACCGAAGCTCAAGGCCGTCTTCAATGTCGAGACCAATTTCCTGCCGAACATCGATTATGCCGCCTGCCAGGCGCGCGGCATCTGGGTGCTGACGCCGGGCTCGGCCTTCGCTGCTCCCGTGGCCGAAGCGGCCCTCGGCATGGCCATCGACCTCGCGCGCGGCATCACCGCGGCGGACCGTGACTTCCGCGCCGGGGCGGAAAAATACGGCCTCGCCGGCAATCGCGACGCGTTTCGTTTCGCGGGCGCGCCTGTCGGCATCATCGGGTTCGGCGATCTCGGGCGCGAGCTCAGGCGGCTGATCGTGCCGTTCAACAACCCCGTTTTCGTCCATGATCCGTGGCTGCCGGATGAGCTGATCCGCAGCCATCAGGCCGAGCCCGCAGCACTCGACGCGCTGCTGAGGTGCGCCCGCGTCATCTTCGTCTTCGCAGCCGCGACCGCCGAGAATGAGGGATTCCTGGGCGCGCGGGAGTTCGGCCTCATCACGCCGGGCGCGGCCTTGCTGCTGATGAGCCGTGCCAGCGTCGTCGATTTTCCCGCATTCCTCGCCGCCGTGGAGAGCGGACGCATCCGCGCGGCGACGGACGTCTTCCCGAATGAGCCCGTCGCATCGGATGATCCTGCCCGTCGCATTCCCGGCCTTCTGCTCTCGGCCCATCGGACCGGCGGCATGCCGGATGCACTTCTTGAAATCGGCCGCATGACGGTCGCCGATGCGGAGCTCATCCTGCGGGGCCTGCCGCCGCAGCTCTGCCGGCGCGCGGATCCGACCGTGGCGAGCCGCCTCCGCTCCAAGCCGGTCGTGATTACCTAGAAAGCCGCGCGATGAGCGATGGGCAAAATCGATTTGCGCGCGATGGCATTCCGACCATGCGGGACGTTGCGGAGCGGGCCGGCGTGGCGCCGGCGACCGTCTCGAATGTTCTGAGTGGGCGCCGCCAGGTTCGGCCCGAGCTCAGGGAGCGGGTGCTGGCCGCGATCGCCGCGATCAATTACCGGCCGAACCAGCTCGCATCGAGCCTTCGCCGGATGCGCTCGAACACCATCGGCATCCTGGTGCCGGATTTGACCAACCCGTTCTTCGCCGCCCTTGTCCATCAGCTGGAGGACCTCGCCGCCGAGGGCGGCTATCAGATCCTTCTTGCCGGTTCCAACGAAGATGAGCAGCGGCAGGCCGATCGGCTGAGGACGCTGCTGATGAGACGCGTCGACGGTCTCATCATCGCTCCGACACGCGACGAGACACCGGCATTCCTGGAGCAGCGGGCCAAGCTGCCGCCGACCGTGCTCATGGACCGGGGCTTCGGCCAGGACGATTTCGACACGGTCGCGGTCGACAACAGAGATGCCGGCCGGGAAGGATGCCGGCACCTGATCGCGCTCGGGCATCGCGATATCGCGTTCGTCGTGACATCGGTGGCGCTCGCCAACATGAGAGAGCGGATGGAGGGTTATCTGGAGGCATTGGCCGAGTCAGGATTCGGCGACAGGACGCGTGTGATCGCGGGTGGCTTCAGTCTCGATGGCTGCCGCAGCGCGATCGAGCAGGAACTCCGCCGCGCGGAGCCTCCGAGCGCGATCTTCGCCGCCAATTATGTCGCGACCCTTGGTGCCGTGAAGGCGATTCGCGGCCTCGATCTCGATTTCCCGAAGGAAGTCTCGCTGCTCGGCTTCGACGACAGCGACTGGATGACGGTGCTGAGACCCTATCTCAGTGTCGTCGTGCAGCCGGTCGGCGTCATGGCCGATCTTGCCTGGGAGTTGCTCAGGGAACGCCTGGAAAACAGGGTCAGGCCCTATCGGCATGTCCGCCTTCCATGCGTTCTCTCCGTGCGGGAATCCACGCAGCGACCGCGCGTGGCCGGGAGCCGGACCCAAACGCCGGCTCGCCTTCTCTTGTAAAACGAAAACCGGAAGGAGGACGACCATGAGAAGCAAAGGATTGATATATGCCGCGATTCTGGCGTGCGGCGCGGGCCTTGCCACATCGGCGCCGGCTGCCGATGTGCCCACGTACGGCGTGGTGCTGAAGACTCTCGCGAATCCGTTCTGGGGCGCGATGGCCAGGGGAATCACCGAGGGCGCCAAGGAGGCCCAGGTCAAAATCTTCGAGCAGGCCGCCAATTCCGATCAGGACGCCGAGACGTAGCTCAATATCTGCAACACGATGCTGGAGCGGAATCCGCAAGCGCTGATCGCATCGGCGATCAACTCCTCGAACCTTCTGCCCTGCATGAAGAGCGCCAATCAGAAGGGCATTCCGGTCGTCGATCTCGATGCCAATCTCGACCCGGCAGTGACAAGGAAGGCCGGCGTCAAGATCGCCTTCACGATCGGCTCCGACAATGTGGCGGCAGGCGGCAAGGCCGCGGACTTCCTTGCCCAGCATCTGGGCGCCAATGCGAGCGGGCCGGTGCTGGTGATCGAGGGGCTCGCCGGCAATGTCACCGGTGAAGAGCGGGCGCAGGGCTTCAAGGCGGAGCTTGCCAAGGTCGCGCCGGGGCTCAAGATCGTTGCGTCGTTGCCGGGCGATTGGGACGCCAACAAGGCGGCGAACATCGCCAATGACACGCTTCAGCGCAATCCGGATCTCGTTGCGATCTTCGCCTGCAACGACACGATGGCGCTCGGCGCGGTTGAATCGGTCTTCGCGGCAGGCAAGGGCGGCAAGGTCACGGTGATCGGCGTTGACGGCACCACGGACGGCGTGAAGTCCATCAAGGAAGGGCGCCTCACCGCGACGGTCGCGCAGCTGCCGTACCTGGAGGGGATCGCAGCGATCAACGATGTGAAGGCGATTCTTGCCGGCAAGTCGGTGCCGGCCATCGTGCATGTGCCGACATTGGTCCTGACGTCCCAGGTTCTCGCGCAAGGCACCAATCCGTACCTGCAATACGTCAAGTGACGAGTCTCGAATGACGAATTTGCGGTGCGCTGGGGCGTGATGACCGAAGGTGGAATCACCGGAGGTCTGAATCACGCGACAAAACAAATGCCGAGAGCGGGATGGGGGAGCCCGAGCGAACACATCCCGCTCTCGCGCATCGCATCTTTTCGTTCACGGAGACGGCGATGAATCTCGGTTCCATGACGATACGCCGCCCCGCGGCGCTGCACGGTCTTGGCGGCACGATCCGGCTCGAGAGCCTGGTCGTGCTCCTTCTGCTCATCCTCGCCTTATCGCTTGCCTCCCCCTATTTCCTGAGCGTTTCGAACGCGCTCAACATCCTGCTCGCGACCTCGGTGATCGGGATTCTCGGCTTCAGCGCGACCTTCGTCATCGCCGCGGCCGGGATCGATCTCTCCGTGGGCTCCGTTCTCGGCTTCGGGGGCGTGGCGGGCGCGCTCGCGGTCAATGCGCTCCATCTTCCCTGGCCGGCCGGCATTCTGGTTTCGCTTCTCGCGGGCGCGCTGTGCGGCCTTGTGAACGGTCTTCTCATCACGCGTGCGCGTGTTCCCGCGTTCATCGTCACGCTCGGCATGCTGGGGGTGGCGCGCGGCGCCGCCCTCGTTCTCACCAACGGCCAGCCGGTCTATGGCCTGCCGGCCCCGATGGTCTGGCTCGGCCAGGGGAGGCCGTTCGGCGTTCCGGTGCCGGCGATCATCTTCCTTGGCGTCGCCGCGATCACGCATTTCGTGCTGTCGCGCACGCGGTTCGGAAAATATGCCCTGGTGATCGGCGACAATCAGAATGCCGCGCGGGCGACGGGCATTCATGTCGAGCGCCATCTGGTCGCGCTCTACACGCTTTCCGGATTTCTGGCGGGGCTGGCCGGCCTGGTTTCGGCCGCGCGCGTCAATTCGGGCGACCCGACGGCCGGAACGGGATATGAGCTGGCGGCGATCACCGCGGCCATCCTTGGCGGCACCAACCTTTTCGGCGGCCGGGCCAGCGTCGTCGGCACATTGATCGGCGCCCTCATCATGGGCGTGCTTCAGAACGGTCTCAACCTGCTCGCCGTATCGTCGTTCTACCAGCAGATGGCGATCGGCGCGGTGCTGGTTCTCGCCGTCTGGCTCGACCAGCTCAACCGGGGACGGGGGCGCGCATGAGCCTTCTGGAGCTCAAGGATGTCAGGATGAGCTTCGGGCCGGTCGAGGCTCTCAGAGGGGTCACGTTCTCGGTCGCGGAAGGCGAGGCGGTGGCGCTTCTCGGTGACAATGGCGCGGGCAAATCGACCTTGATGAAGACCATCACGGGGATTCATCGTCCGACCGGCGGTGCCATCCTGTTCGGCCGGAAGGATCTCAGGGACAAGGATCCGGGCGAGATCCGGCGGCTCGGCATCGAGATGATCTACCAGGACCTGGCGCTCGCCCGGCAACAGGACGTGGCCTCCAACATCTTCCTGGGGCGTGAGCCGACCCGACGCCTGCTGGGCCTGCCGATCCGGATGATCGACACGGCGCGGATCGAGGCCGAAGCCGAAGCCATCATCCGGCGGCTTGGCGCGCGCGTCCCCTCGGTGCGGTATCGCGTCGGCAATCTTTCGGGCGGCCAGCAGCAATCGGTCGCGATCGCCCGGGCCCTCACCTTTTCGCCGAAGCTCGTGATCATGGACGAGCCGACGGCCGCACTCGCCGTGCGCGAGGTCGAGCATGTTCTTGAGCTCGTCCGGGAACTCAAGCGGCAAGGAATCGCGGTGATCCTGATCAGCCATCGGCTGACCGATGTCTTCGCGGTTTGCGACCGGGTGGTCGCGTTGCGGCAGGGCGAGGTCGTCGCCGACGAGGCCGTCGCGGAAACCAGCATGAACGAAGTCGTCGCGCATATCGTCGGCGCGAGCTGAGGAGGGGCCATGATCCGGTTTGGAATGCACTTCAGTCTCTGGGCCCCGGCCTGGACGCGCGAGGCGGCGGAGACGGCGATCCCGGAGGCATCTCGTTACGGAATTGAAGTCATCGAGATTCCCTTGCTGAGGCCAGAGACGATCGATATCGCCCATGCCAAGGCGGTGCTGGGCGAGCACGGCATCGCGCCATCCGCCTCGCTCTGCCTGCCGGAGACAGCCATGGCCCATCGCGATCCGGGCGCGGCGGAGCGGTTCCTGAATCGGGCGGTCGATGTCGCTCATGCGCTCGGGTGCGTCTTTCTTGGCGGCGTGACCTATTCGGCGCTCGGCTACAAATCGGGCTCACCGCCGACGGAAGCCGAATATGACAATATCGCCAAGGCGCTGCGCCCGGTTGCGCGGCGGGCGGCGGATCTCGGGATGGTGATCGGCCTCGAGCCATGCAATCGCTACGAGACCCATCTTCTCAATACCGCAGAGCAGGGGCTCAGGCTTTTCGAGCGGATCGGCGCGCCGAACCTGGCCCTTCACCTCGATACCTATCACATGAACATCGAGGAGAAGGGGATCGGCCATGCCATCGGGACCGCCGGCCGGGCCGCGCCCTATATCCATCTTTCCGAGAGCGACCGTGGTGTTCCCGGAACCGGAACGATCGATTGGGACGATGCGTTCGCCGCCATGGCAGGAGACGCGTTCGACCGCGATCTCGTCATCGAGAGCTTCATCAACCTGCCGCCGGAGATCGCCTCGGCCCTCTGCGTCTGGCGTCCGGTCGCGAAGGATCGTCACGAAGTCCTCGGCGCCGGCGTGCGATTCCTGAAGGAACGCGCCAAGGCCCAAGGAGTCGGCTGATCGCGAGAGGCCGCTTGCGAATGTGACGGTCTACCCGCTCGCCATCCAATCCTCGATCAGCCTGCGGGCGATCGAGTCGAGCCGCGGCAGATTGAAGCCGAGGCTTTCGTGCGCCGCGATCTCGTCGCGGGTGAACCAGCGCGCATCGCGCAGTTCCTCCGGGTCGATCGTGATCTCCTCCGAGAGGGCCTCGGCGTAGAAGCCGAGCATGATCTGGCCGGGGAAGGGCCAGGGCTGGCTTGAATGGTAATCCACCCGGCCGACCTGGACGCGCGTCTCTTCGAGAACCTCGCGGGCCACCGCCTCTTCGAGGCTTTCTCCCGGTTCGACGAAGCCGGCGAGGGTGGAATACATCCTCGCGCGCGGGAAACGGTGCGAATGGCCGAGAAGCGCCCGCTTGCCGTCATTCACCAGCATGATCACGGCCGGGTCCGTGCGGGGGAAATGCTGCGTATTGCAGTTCGGGCATTGCAGCACGTGCCCGGCACTGGCAACACGGACAGCGGTGCCGCAGACGCTGCAGAATTTCGTCCGCGTCCGCCAATGCATGAGGCCGCGCGCATGGGCGAGCACGGCCGCCTCCGCCGGCGGCAGCAGGCCGGGGACGGCGCGGAGATCGGTGAACTCGCCATCTGTTCCCCCGGGCAGGACTCCCGGATCTTCCGTGCCGAGATCGAAGGCGAAGACCGCCCGCCCGCCCATCAGGCCGAGGAAAGCCCACGGGAATGGCCCTGTGCCGTCCGGCGCGCAGAAGGGCGCGCCGGCCGAGGCGGGCAGGAACACGGCTGCGGGCCGGCCGGACTCGGCGTCGCGGAGCAGGCTCTTCGCCTGCCAGACCGGCAGGAAGAGGCTGCCGGGATCGGCGAGCGCGGCGGCGATCCATTCTGCGTCTTCCCGCCGATGCACGGCGCGGTCGAGCGGGCTTCCGGTATAGGGGTTCGGGCGGCGGGCGAGGATCAGGACCACGGGCGAAGCGGCTGCTCAGGCATGCGCGGAAGGGTCGCATGCGTCGCCGGGCCACACAACCCGCTGACGGGGCGGGGGGCGCGTGCTAACTATGCGTGGGGGGTCGGCGATGGACGGGCGCCTCGCGAACCCGGTCAGGTCCGGAAGGAAGCAGCCGCAACGAGTTTCCGCCCGGGTCGTCGTTCGGCTCCCCACCCCGCAACACGCCTTCCCAGGATCGCGCCGCGCCGGCTCGCTCCCGCGGGCGGGCGTCGGCAAGGATGGCGCTCCCGCTCCTCAGCATGGCCGGCCTGTTCGACGATCCCCCCCCGCCCTCGGGTCCCGGCCTCTTCGCGGATGCGGAGGGAGCATCGGCGCCCACAGCGACCTCGGCCACGCCGCAGGCGACGCCCTATCGGGTGCTCGCGCGCAAATACCGGCCCCGGCTGCTTTCCGACCTGATCGGCCAGGATACGCTGGTGCGCACGCTCGCCAATGCGTTTGCGACCGGGCGGGTGGCGCATGCCTTCATGCTCACGGGCGTGCGCGGGGTGGGCAAGACGAGCACTGCCCGCATCATTGCCCGCGCGCTCAACTGCACCGGGCCGGACGGGGCGGGCGGGCCGACGGCGGAGCCCTGCGGGGTCTGCCCGAACTGCACCGCGATCCTGGCCGAGCGCCACCCGGATGTGATCGAGATGGACGCGGCCTCGCGCACCGGTGTCGATGATGTGCGCGAGATCATCGAGGCGACGCGCTTCCGCCCGCTCCAGGCGCGCAAGAAGGTCTTCATCGTCGATGAAGTCCATATGCTCTCGCGCAATGCCTTCAACGCGCTGCTGAAGACGCTGGAGGAGCCGCCGCCGCACGTTTGCTTCGTCTTCGCGACCACCGAGGTGCGAAAGGTGCCGCTCACGGTGCTTTCGCGCTGCCAGCGTTTCGATCTTCGCCGGCTCGATGTCGCCGAGCTTGCGGCGCATTTCTCCCGCGTCGCCGAGAAAGAGGGGGTCGCCGTCACGCAAGAGGCGGTGGCGTTGATCGCCCGTGCCGCGGATGGCTCGGTGCGGGACGGGCTCTCGCTGCTCGATCAGGCCATTGCGCAAAGCTGGAGCGGCGAGCAGGCGCCGATTGGGGCCGACGCCGTCGCCGCGATGCTCGGCATGGCCGACCGCGCGGCCGTGATCGACCTGATGGAGGCGGTGATGGCGGGCAAGCCCGCCGAGGCCCTCGCGCTCACCGATGCGGCGCATGCGCGCGGCACCGATCCCGGGCTGCTGCTTTCCGATCTTGCCGAGTTTCTGCATACGGTGAGCCGGCTCAAGGCCATTCCCGCGCTCGCCGGGAGCGCGGAACTGCCCGAGGCTGAGCGCAGGCGCGGCGCGGCGCTGGCCGAACGGCTTTCGGTGCCGGTGCTCGGCCGTGCCTGGCAGATGCTGCTGAAGGGGATTCAGGAGGTGGAGAGCGCGCCGGACCGGCGCGCGGCGGCCGAGATGGTGCTGATCCGCCTTTGCTACGTGGCCGACCTGCCGCCGCCGGGTGAGCTGGTGCGCACGCTCACCTCAGTCGGCGCTGAGGCCAGCCTTGCTGGGGCGGCCCAGGCGCCCAGGCCGCAGCCGGGGCGGCCCGTGGCTTCCGGCGTGGCTTCCGGCGTGGCTTCCGGCGTGGCTTCCGGCCCTGTGTCGCCGTCAGCGTCATTGTCCTCTGGGTCATTGTCTTCTGTGTCATCGTCTTCTGGGGGGGGGATACGTGCCGCCATGGGCGCGGGGCCAATGGCCAAGCCGGTCACCACCGAGGCGCTGCCGGCTTCCGCGCCCCCACCACCTTCCATGCCGGAAAATTTCCGCGCCGTGGTGGCGCTCGCGCGCGAGGCGCGGGAGGCGCTGCTTGCCGCCCAGCTTCTTCACCACGTCCGTCTCGTGCGTTACGCCCCGCCGGTGATCGAGATCTGCCCCGAGCCCGAGGCGCCGCGGGACCTCGCGGCACGGCTCGGCCGGCTGTTGCAGGCCGCCACGGGCGTGCGCTGGACGATCGCGCTTGCGAGCGGCCCGGGCGAGCCCACCCTTGCCGAGCAGGAGCGGGCGGAGGAGATCGCGCGACGGGCGAAGGCGAGCCGAGATCCGCTGGTGAGCGCGATCCTCGCCGCCTTCCCGGGCGCCGAGATCGCTGCTGTGCGCGATATCGAGGCGGCGGAGACGGATGCGGCGGAAGCCGAGACGACCGAGATTGGAGAGGCGCTCGCCGCCGCGCCGATCGAGAGCGAAGAAGAGGAGCCGTGATGAAGAATCTCGCCGGGCTGATGAAGCAGGCATCCCAGATGCAGCAGAAGATGCAGGAGCTGCAGGCGAAGCTCGATGCGATGGAGGTCGAGGGCAGCGCCGGCGCCGGACTCGTGGTCCTGATGCTGAACGGCAAGGGCGAGCTCAAGCGCGTCAAGATCGACCCCAAGCTTACCGAGCCCGGCGAGCGGGAGATGCTTGAGGATCTGCTGGTGGCCGCGCATGCCGAGGCCAAGCGCAAGATCGAGGCGTTGGCGACGGAAGAGATGCAGAAGATGACGGGCGGAATCTCCCTGCCGCCGGGGATGAAGCTCCCCTTCTGAGGCGGAATGGGCGGACCGGAAATCGAGCGGCTGATCGTGCTTCTCGGCAAGCTGCCCGGGCTTGGTCCGCGCAGCGCGCGCCGTGCCGCGCTCAAGCTGCTTCAGAACCCCGAGACGCGGATGCTGCCGCTTGCCGCCGCGCTGACCGAGGCGGCGCGCGCGGTCACGGCCTGCCGGCTCTGCGGCAATCTCGACAGCCGCGATCCTTGCAGCCTCTGCACCGATGCGCGGCGGGACCGCACCCTCATCTGCGTTGTCGAAGGGGTGGGGGATCTCTGGGCGCTCGAGCGTTCGGGCGTCTATCGCGGTCTCTATCACGTGCTGGGCGGCACGCTCTCGGCGCTCGACGGCATCGGGCCGGAGGATCTCAACATCGCGCCGCTGATCGCGCGGATCGAGAAGGGTGGGGTTGCGGAAATCATCCTTGCCCTGGGGGCCACGGTGGATGGCGCCACCACCGCGCACTGGCTCACCGAACGGCTGCGGCCGCTCCATGTCGCGGTGAGCCGTGTGGCGCAGGGCGTGCCGATCGGCGGCGCGATCGACCTTCTGGATGACGGCACGCTCGCGACCGCGCTGAGGGCGCGCCGGCCGTTCTAGAGCGTGATGATAGGAGGTGGAATCATCGCAGGTCTGAATCACGCGGGAAAACAGAGGCCGAGAGAGCGGGACAAGGGAGCGCGAGCGAACGCATCCCGTTCTCGGGCGCGATCGTCGAAAGCGGCCCAATTGAATCTCTGCGTTACCAGCTGCCCGCTGACTGGCCCTGATCCCGACGAAGCGCCTCCCGGGTCCAGCGCAGCTGCCGATTGGCGGCACGCAACCGGACCTCGTCGGAGGCAAGTCCTGCGAGGACACGAAGGGACCGCAGCTGATTCTCGTCCAGCGTGCGCGGTCTATGATCGATTACGCAGAGAGAGCCGAGCGCGAACCCATCGGAATCGGTGACCGGGGCACCGGCATAGAAGCGAAATGCGGGGCCACCGGAAACCGCCGGATTCTTCGCGAACTCTGCGTTGAGAGCCAGATTCTTAACCGAGAACACGTCTTTCTGCAGAATGGTTCGATTGCAGAAGGCCCAGCTCCTCGGAGTCTCCGCGATCGCCAGCCCATAGCGCGACTTGAACCACTGGCGTGTCGGGGTGAGCAGGGTCAGCAATGCGATAGGTGTCTTCAAACTCTGACCGGCGAGCCAGGTGAGACGGTCGAAAGCTTCTTCCGGGGGCGTGTCCACCAGGCCCGACCTTTTGAGCGCCGCAAGGCGCTGGCCTTCATTCGGCGCGAGCGGAAACGGCGTGGGACCTTCAATCGGCACGGTTGCGCCCGCCGCATCGCGCAGGATGGCGCGGACGGCATCCGGCAGGAGCTCCGGCCGCCTGACGAAAGCCTCCGCGCCGGAATCGCGGGGTACACCGCGGGATGCCCCTTGCAGACCGATCATCGCCGTATGGCGGCTGCCGACCGCGATGATGTGGGTATGCCCGAGCTCGGGATTCGACCGCAGGCTGCGCAGGAGGGAGAGCCGCTCCGGATGGCCTTCCTCCAGGTCAATGACGACCACGGAGGGAAGCCGCGAGCCGATCGCGAAGGATGCCGAATAGGGATCGCTATAGCCCTCGACGAAGGCTTCGCCGATCTCCTCCAGGATCTTTTGATATCGCCGCAGATGCAAGGAGGAAGCGACGAGAATCACGATCGCCGAGGAGGACGCGGAAGGTGCGCTCACCCCGGATCTCAAGGAAAGGATATCGGCGCGGTACACGCGCCGGTGGCCGCCAGGTGTCTTCCATGAGCTGAGCGCGCCGCTTTCGATGAGCAGCTGCGCGGTGCGCACCGATATGCCCAGCAAATTCGCGGCCTGGGCGGTCGTCAGAATATCCTTTTTCGTCGGCGCCGAATTTCGTCTCTGCACGACCGTACTTTCTCACCGCTGATCGAGATCGGAGCGTGATCGCCGGAGGTGGGATCACCGAAGGCGTGAATCAAGCGGGAAAACAAATGGCGAGAGCGGGGATTCACGAGTGGGCGCGAACGCATCCCGCGCTCGCGCCTCTTTGTTACCATTGACATGAATCGTGCACAAACAATTTATTTGCTAAATTTGATAGAATTGATAAAATCCGAAAACCGGGGTCGGAATCGAGGGGATGGTCTCTCCTGCGCAAGGGCGTCTTCACGGGCGGGTTTCATGGGCCGGCCCGCTGCGCGCGGCCTTTCCATCCGTGGCCGGTCCCGCAACGAAAACCCCGCGATTCCGCCGGCGATGGTGAAGGGCAGGGATCCATCGGGACCGCGCGGGACGGATTTTCAATCTCGCTGGAAGGAAGATCGATGCAAACGGAAGAGAAAGCGGCCTCGAGCACCGAGGCCGAAGCCGCCGCATTCGCCGCGCGTGTTGCAGCCAATCAGCATGCGTTGGCCGCGAACCTCGGGAAAACCTATGATTTCATCGTCTGCGGCTCGGGGTCTTCGGGCTCGGTCGTGGCGCGCCGATTGGCCGAGAACCCGAATGCGCGTGTTCTCCTGCTGGAAGCCGGCGGTGATGACGCGGTGCCGAATGTCATGGATGCCGGGCTCTGGTTCACGAATCTCGGCAGCGAACGGGATTGGGCCTTCAAGACGCGGCCGAACCCTCATCTCGGAGGCCGCTCTCTCGTCTGGTCCATGGGCAAGGTTCTGGGCGGCGGCTCCAGCATCAACGTCATGATCTGGTCGCGCGGGCACAAGAATGATTGGGATGACTTCGCCGCCGAAACGGGCGATCCGGCGTGGAACTACGAATCGGTCCTTGGAATATACCGGCGCATCGAGGATTGGCAGGGCGAGCCCGATGAGACACGCCGCGGAACGGGCGGCCTCGTCTTCGTCCAGCCCGCTCCGGATCCCAATCCGGCGGCGCTCGCGATGCTGGAGGCTGCCCGAGCCGTCGATATTCCCGTATTCGCCGATCAGAACGGTGCCATGATGGAAGGAGAGGGCGGATGCGCGCTTGCCAATGTGCGGATCCGAGACGGCAAGCGCCTCTCGGTTTTCCGGACCTATGTCTATCCCTGCATGGACCAGCCGAATCTGACGGTGCTGACCGGCGCTCTCGTCACCAAAATCCTATTCGCGGAGAAGCGGGCGGTCGGCGTGGAGGTGCTGCATGACGGGACTTCGCGACGCTTCCTGGCCGGAAGCGAGGTCGTGCTTTCGCTCGGCGCCCTTCATACGCCCAAGGTCCTGATGCAGTCCGGAATCGGGGATGAAGCAGAGCTCGGCAAGTTCGGCATCGATATCGTGCAGCATCTGCCCGGCGTGGGAAAGAACCTGCAGGAGCATGTGCTGGTCGCCGGCTGTATCTGGGAATATGCGACGCCGCTTCCCTTTCGCAACAGTGCCGCGGAGGCGACCTTCTTCTGGAAGAGCGATCCCGACCTCGATACGCCGGACATGCAGCCCTTTCAGATCGAGCTGCCCTATGTCAGCGACACCCTGGCACATCTGGACCCGCCGGCGGGGTCATGGTCGATCACGCCCGGGCTCGTGCGCCCCGCCAGCCGGGGAAGCCTGCATCTGACCGGGGCGCAGCCGACCGACCCTCTCGATATCGATACCAACATCTTGA
>Ga0335072_10000561_pt1 | contig 70032 bp, 99 predicted proteins | sample Lox_Sample_21_FD_206725 | JGI IMG/M metagenome (GOLD analysis project Ga0335072, IMG submission 206725) | Soil microbial communities from Loxahatchee National Wildlife Refuge, Florida, United States - Lox_Sample_2.1 | ecosystem: Environmental > Terrestrial > Soil > Wetlands | place: USA...
GCCGACGGCGGTTAGCTTACCGGCTGCAGGCACGCGAAAAGCGCCGCCCGCCGGACTCGTCCCGAAGGACAGTCTCAGCGGGCGGCGCTTTAAGGCATTGCGGCTGCGGACCTGCGATGCCGTCTGGCGTTAGCCTACCTGGCTAGTCGCCGCAGCCGCGCCAGAATCGCCGCAGCAGCCAGGCGTACAGCCACGCGCAGAACCGTTCGATCACGCCGCGGCGGGAGGCTCGGGCTTGTCGGCCAGGTCCTCGCCGAGCAGGCCCCCGGCGTCCTGCAGCAGCTTCTGCACGAGCGCCTCAACCGCAGCCTGCACGGCAGGCTCAGCGGCCTTGACCGCGGTCGCGACCTCGGCCTTGAAGTCGGTCAGCAGCGGGCCGACCTTCGCGAGCTCGGCCTCCGCGTCGGCGACGGCCTGCTGGAGCTCGGCCCGGGCCTTGCCGGTGACCTCGTTCCACAGCTTCTCGGCCTTGGCCTCAACTTCAGAGAACAGGGACATGGTTTACCTCTTCCAGTTTCCCTCGTTTGAGGGGATGAATGCGAAACGCCCCGGCGGATACCAGGGCGTGAGAGACGGGCTGCCTACGGAATCGGCAGCAGCGAAACGAACCAGGCCACGGCGATCGTGGCGACACCGCCCGGGAACAGCCAGTTGGCGCCGGACATGGTGATCAGGCCGCCGGCGACAGCGGTAGCGATGATCAGGAGCAGGCAGCCGAGGGCGGCCAGCAGGAGGACGAACAGGGACTTGGCGCTCATCAGATCACCGCCTGCTTGAAGTCTGCGTAAGAGCCGAGATAGTTCAGCGTCGAAGCGTGCACCCGGTAGCGTCCGTTGATCCCGAACGCGGTTGACCAGGAGTTGAGGCATTCGATGACGGTGTTCTGCAGGTCGACCTGGGCACCGCTCACGGCGAGCTGCGGAATCCCCACTTCGAGGGTTTCATGGCCGCCGGCGACGCCGGATTCCAGTGCGGCCATGAACGCGTCGTAGGACCCGTCGCCGTCGATGAACCCGTCCGCGTCCGTGGACATCCATGCGTTCAGCCACGGGAATCCTTGCATGACGGTCCCGGACTGCAGCAGCGACAGCGCGCCGAGAACTCCGGAGCCGGTCTTGTAGGTGCTGGCCAGCTTCAGCCGCTCCAGTTCGGTGCAGACGTAGTAACCCGAGCTGCCGCAGTCCGTAGGCGGCCACTCGCTCGAGGGATCGCCGGTCTGGTCGGTGACCGCATGGTAGAGCAGGATGGCGGCTTCCTGGTCGGCCTTCGAGTCGGTGGCCGACAGGGTGATGCCGAACAGGTCGAGGCCGTCGAGATCCTTCCCCGCGGCGGTCCAGCGCTCGGCGATGTGGGCGGTTCCGGCCTCACAGGTGCAGCTCCCAAGAGCGTCGGTGGGCTGTGCGCCGGGGACCAGCTTGGTCACGTCGATGCCCTGGGCTCCGAAATCCTCCTGGTCGAGGGTGGGCAGCGCCAGCGCGTGACTCACCTCGCGGAGTGCCGCGGGTTCGGCGGCGACGTGCAGCCGGTGAAGCTGCATCGGGGGCGGCGACTGGATGCGGCCAAACTTGGTCGCGGTCGTGCCGGAATACGACACATTGCCTCCTGGGCATAAAGGAACGGCCCCGCCGGTTGACGGGGCCTGCGAAGAGCGGGAAGTCAGATGCTCAGCGTCTGCGATGCAGCAGGTGCCACAGCCGCCCATGGGCCCCCGCCGGCCAGTACCAGTCCGCGACGAGCCCCGGCCACAGGTAACAGACCAGCGAGCGTACGACGCCGAACCGGCGGATCGCCTCGCGGTCGATCCGCTCAGCCTCGTCGCCGGGATCGGGGACGCGGGTCATATGATCCCCGCGGCCATCAGCGCGCCGGTGCCAGTAGGGGCGGTAGCAACCGGCGTGACTTCCAGGTCTACCCAGAACGACTCCGCGACCGCCCCGGTCGGGTCGGACGTGCCCGGGTACTGGTAGTCGACCGCGAGATACGGGTACTGCGGGCCGGTGGTGGCGAACGAGCCGTTGGCGGACTCCTGTGCGCCTCCGCTGGTGAACGGCGGTGTGCTGGCCGGGGCGTCGAAGTACACGTATGTGGTGGCGCCGTTCGCGTCATTTGGCGCCGAGATCGGGCCGTTGGTGATCCCGTTCTGCCCGAGCCCGGTCTTGAAGTACCCGTACTCGCGGGGCGACCATGCGCCGGACGCTCCGCCGGAGTTATAGACCGCCACCTTGTACTGCCCTGCTGGCAGGCTTGTGCCGCCGGGCAGCGCGCACTTGCACCAGCCTCCCCCGGCGCTGGCCGCGCCGCCTGACGGGGTGAGCCACGCCGGGGACGTGACGGCCGCCATCAGGGTCTGGCCAGAGATCTGGTAGACACCGCACCAAGTCGGCAGGCTCGGGGCGCCGGCGGCCGAGAAGAACCAGATGTTGTTCGCCGTGGACGGCACGCTCGTGTGCACTTCGGTGGCGAGGACGTACGTCTGCCCCGGGGAGTCCAGCGACGTGGCGTTGGATGCGTCGAACTTGTTAGGCCACAGCCGGTAGGAGCCGCTGTAGCCGCCCGGCGCGGTGCTGCTGACCTGGACATCCACCCACAGGTTGTCGGACACGTTGCCCTGCCCCGGCATCGTGGTGCTCGGGTCGGTCCCGGACGTGGAAAAGATCCCCTGATGGCGGCCGTACGGTTCCGGGAGGGTGCCGGTGGTGTCAGAGAACGCGGTCAGCGGGCCGTTGACGATGCCGGCCGAGTACGGCTGCGGCGATGCGCCGAACTGCGACTGGGTGTCGGGGAAGGCGCTGTTGACGGCGATGGCCGCGCAGTAGGTGCTGCCGATGGAAAGCTGGATGGGCGTGGCGAGCGGGATGTAGTTCCAGGCCCCGGCTGTCAGCGTGCCGGAGGTGACGACGGAGCCTGGCACGACGGTGCCGCCCGGACTGGCCGGGAAGCCGACCGACCACAACGCGCACTTGGTGGCGGCGGTGGTCTGCCCGGACGCGCACACCCACCACCAGTAGCCCTGAAACCACATGCCGCCCTGCGTGACACGGAACAGGACGCCGGCGATGTAGTCGCCGCTGTAGGCGGTGGCTGACGAGGGCCCGTTCGTGGACGGGAACAGCCGGTAGGTCGTCATCGGCTAATACCCCAAGCCGGAGCCGAGGTAGCACCAGAGTTGCAGCGCGGCGATGTAATGGAAGGCCACCAGGTCCACGTCGCTGGCCGTCGAGGAGAGGGCCGGCGCGGTGCCGGACCCGAACGAGTAGCCGCCTGTCCCTGATGCCCAGGTGACCGTGTACGGGCCGCCGCTGGACGGCTGGGTGATCCTGAAGGTGACGTTCTGGCCGTCCACCGGGTTCGACGGGACGCCCATGGTCCGGCTGCCGCCGAGGGTGACCGTAAAGACGTTCCCCGACGCTGCATTCACGGCGATCGTCGCAGCATCGGTGAGCGCTACCACGGCGGGAGCGAGATGTCCGGTCATGGCGCCGCCCGCGACCGGCACGCTGGCCGCCTCGGCTGCCGACTGGGCAGAGGCTGCCGCCCCGGCCGCGTCGAACGCCGTGCTGGCCTGCGTGGCGGCCGAGCCGAGCCCGAGGTTGGTCCGGGCTGTCGAGGCGCTCGCGAGGTCGCTCAGGTTGTTGCTCTTCTGGAGGCTGGCGGCCTGCGCGGTGCTTACTGCACCGGCCGCGAACGCCGTCGTGGCGACCTGCGTGGTCGACGTGCCCGCAGTGGCCGTCGGCGCCGTCGGCGTGCCCGTGAGCGCCGGGGAGGCGAGCGCAGCGGCGCCCGACACCTGTCCTACCGTGATGCCCGTCAGCGCGGCACCCGAGCCGGAAGGCGACAGGTAGTCCGTGCCCGCCGTCGCGGCGCTCACCGCGGTCCCGTTGCCCTTCAGCAGCCCCGTGACCGAGGTGGACAAGGTGATCTGCGGCGTGCTGGACGGGTCCGCCACGGTGCCCGCGAAACCGTTCGCCGACTCGACGGCCACCGACGTGACCGAGCCGCCGCCACCCGAACTGACCGCGCCCTGCACGAACGCCGTAGTGGCGACCTGCGTCGTGTCCGTTCCCGCCGTCGCGGTCGGCGCTGTCGGGGTGCCGGTCAGCGCGGGACTGGCCAGCGGCGCGGCCCCGCTCACCTGCGACACGGTGATCCCGGTCAGGGCCGCACCGGAGCCGGACGGGGCGAGATAATCCGTGCCCGCCGCTGCCGCCGAGATCGCGGAGCCGTTTCCCTTCAGCAGCCCGGACACGGTCGTGGAGAGAGTGATCTCCGGTGTTGACGTGCTGTCCGCTACGGTGCCTGCAAGCCCGTTCGCGGACTCGACAGCCACGCTGGTCACGGTGCCAGAACCGCCACCGGACCCCGGCGGTACCGACCATGACCCGTCGCCCCTCAGGAACTCCGTCGTTCCGCCCGGGTATGTTCCGCCGGACGGCAGGGCAAGCGCGCCGACCTCGGCTGCCGTATAGTCGCCGCTCGATGCCACAACGGCACCGGTGCGTCCGAACACGGACGACACTGCGCCGCCAGACTCGGACGCCGGAGCCCACTGCGTCTGCTGCCCCGTCCCCGTCGCCACAGGGACATCCCCGGCCGACGCGGTACCGGATGGGACCTGCATGTACTGCGCCATCTGCGACGTCGGCTGGATCTGGTTCGCGATCAGGTTCCCCAGCTGCTGGGTAGCGCCGTTCGCGTAGTTGATCTCGACGTTGTACTTGAAGGTCGTCGACTGGCCCGCGACCGTGACGATGTAGTAGCTGCCGGACGGATTCAGCGTGTTGTCATTCGCGAGCAGCGGCGCCGACGAGCCCGAGACGCCCGCGAACGGGTACTGGTAGACCCGGTCCGGGGTAAACAAGTCCCCTGTCGCCGGATCCGTGACGGGACCGGACAGTTGGAACGAGACCGAGCCCGCAGTCCCGGCCATCGTCATATCGTCCACGGTCCACTCGACCGTGACGCTATCTAGCGCGATGGTGCACCTCCGAGAAGTTCAGCTGTTCAGTTGTCAGGACAGGTGAAAGCGTTCACATGGCCGGCGTAGTGCCGCCGTTGAACTTCTCCAGCTGCGCCGGCGTGACCTCGACGACCGGCAGCACCTTCGCGAGCGCGTTCTGGTCGGTGGCGGACACGATGTGCTTGACGCTCGTGCCGTCGTAGGTCCAGGTGGTGGTGGTCTTGCCGTCGAGCTTGGTGCTGAGGATGATCACGTCCTGCTCCTTGGGTGTCGCTGGTGTCGGGTCGGGCTTGGGTGCGGGAGATGGCTTCGGCTTCGACGGGGTCCGGTACGCGAGCTCCGCGAGCTGGTCGATCGTGCCGTGGAACACGGAACAATCCGCGGTGCCGACGCCGGGCACCTGGTAACTGTCACTGAACTGCCAGAGCTTGTGCGGCGTGGACGGCTCCGTAGACGTGTAGTCAGCGATCCACTGCACCGGCAGGATGCCCTCGGCCTCGCCGAACACCAGGCCCGTGTAGGTCCACAGGTACGGCTTGATGCCGCTGCCGTAGAGGCTGACCATGGCGTTGTACCAGGCAGTCAGGAGCGCGCGGTCGCCTTCCTCGATGTCCGCGATGAACACCTCGCCGGGCTTGATCGCACCGACGAGCTTGTGGAACGCCTGCGCCTGCGCCGCGCCGGACTGGCTCCCGACGAGGTACTGGTAACAGCCCACGAAAAGAGCGCCGCCAGCGTGCAGGTCCGCGCGGCGAGCGCCGCCGTACCAGGCCGCGTCATCGTGAGCGTCGCCATACAAAGCTCTGATAATGATCGCGCGAGACCAGCGCAGGTACGTGGCGTCCGCGATGCTCGGCTCAAACTCGCTTACGTCGCAGAGGTACGTAGCAGCCGCCGCGGACTTCAGCAGCGGCATGCCGCGGACGTCGCCACCCGCGCGAAACGCCTTAGGGCGGTCAGGACTCATTCAGTGCCCCCGGATTCTGTTGTGATGCCTCATGATTCTGTTGTTCCGCGTCACCGGCCAGCAGCGTCCGCAGTTCCCTGAGCTCAGTCAGTATCGTGAGCTGCTGCTCGTTGATCCGCATGAGCTCATCGGTGTTCGACCGTGTGTGCGCCGCCACCTCGGCCGAGATCCGGTCCCCGCGGTTCGCGGCGATCTGAAGCGCGCCGCCCTGCTGTGCCGCCAGCCACGACAGCACCAGATTCAGCGCGATGAACGGGTAGGCGTCGAAGTGCAGCAGCCCGGTGATGTTGACGATGCACCACAGCGCGATGAACCCGTTGAGGCAGATCATGAACGTCCAGCTGCCGAACGCGGCCTTGAGCCGGTCGGCTGCCCGCTCGCCGATGGACAACTGTGCGCCGGTACGGACGCCGGGATGGCGTTCCCATAGCTTCCCGCCGTGCATCAGCCGCCACTCCCCCATGCGATCGCGCAGCCCGCAGTGACTCCCGCGATGACCGGCAAGAGTCCGAAAGTTTCGGTCAGCGCCAGCGGGAGCGACCGTCCCGCCCGCAGCATCGCTACGGTGATGCCGATGCACATGCAGATGACCGCGCACTCGGCGACAGCGGCAGGCCCCGTGCTGAACGCGAACGGCAGCGCGGGCAGGATCGCGCCAGCCAGCGTCGCCAGCCCCATCACCGCTGAGGCGGCGAACCCGTGACCCGAGTCGTCGGAAAGCCATTCCCCGGACGCCATCGACAGGGCGCTTGAGATAGCGCCGGACAGGGCCGTCGGGAAGATCAGCGACGGATGGGTGGCGAGCAGGAAGATGATCACGCCGAGCAGGCTCGCGGTACCGTCGAACGAACCGAGCACCGCCGGCCGGGCGAGTTCCCGCTTCACGCGGAGATTTCCAGAGCCGTACGCATAATCGAATAACCCTGGCCTTTCTGGTCAGGTAGAATTAACACATGACGGGGAAACGCCGCAGTGGCGAATGCGTGAAGTGCGGGAAATTCAGGACATGGGCTGCACGCAAGATGTGCGCGCCCTGTTACGTCCGCTGGCGTTACGAGAACGGCACGCCGATAGAGTGCGCACGCTGCGGAAGGGTCCGGCTGCCCTTCAGTAAGGGCATGTGCAAGAGCTGCTACCAGATCACCCTCAAGACGCCGGACGCTTCCCGGCATGGCAGCGAGACTCATCGCGCGCGGATCTCAGCAGCGCAGGCCGACGGTCCCAACCGCCGCGAGAAATCAGGAAAGTGGAAAGGCGGCAGGTTTGTCGACGGCGACGGCTACGTCCGGGTGCTACCGCCTGACGGCTACCAGGGAAAGCGCGTCCACGGGGGCCGGTATGTCCACGAACACAGGCTGGTGGCTGAGCAGTACATCGGCAGGCTGCTGGCGGATGGAGAGGTTGTTCACCACAGGAACCGGAACAGGGCCGATAATCACGCAGTCAATCTTGTCCTGCTGCCGAGCGTGAGCGCCCATCGCCGACTTCATGTCGCCGAGCGGAAAGCGGGCCGGGAACTGGACCCGGCCCTATTTGGCGGCATTCCCGTTGCTGGCACCGGATGGCGCAAGGAACTCCCAGTCGTCGCGGGCGTAGCGGTCTAGCAGCCACGCGGGATAAGTGACTGAATGTATGCCAGTGCCTGCGAATCTGTGGTGCTTGTCGCAGATGATCGTGAGCCCACCCTCTGATTCAGCGAAGCGGAGGAAGTCCTCGTCCGAGTGGATCCCGGCCTGCGGGAAGTCCTTCGCAACCTTCTGCCAGTCGATCTCGTTCAGGCCGGCGAACTCAGCGACCGCGTGATGCGCCTCCAGCTGGGTCGCCCCGTGGCAGCGGTGCTCGTCCGGCAGCCCGGCCTTGATCTGCTCGAGTGTCGCGCCGCCGATCCAGCAGCCGACCCCGAGGACATGCACCAGGTGATGCTTGGCGTGCTCAAAGATCCGGTAATGCGGGTCCGACTCGCGGGGACCATGCGGCGGGTAGGCGACTACCTCGGCGAGGGTGCGGCGCTCGTAGTGCGGCTTCAGGTCGCTCACCTAGCCTCCGATCCGGTCCGGGACGCAGACGGTTACGCCGAGGATGTTCAGCCCTACCGCGCACTGGCTGGAGGTGACAGTTGGCGACGGGGTCGGTGTCTGCGGCGGCGGTGTACTCGCGGGCGGTCCCGGCGGAGGGGCTTGACGCGACGGCGGCGTCGGCTCGGGCCTCTGCGCCTGTCCGGGTGTACCAGCCGCCGGGGACGGCGCAGGACGGGGCGCGCTGCCTCCGGCCGGGGACTGCGAGGCGCCTGGCGCGGTGGCCGCTGGTATCCCCGTGCGGCCGGGGTGCGGCGCACGGCTGCTCGACGGGCTCACGGCAGCTGGCGACGGCGCGCCCCTGTACCCGGGGACGGGAACGCTCGCAGTACTGCCGCCGAGCATGGTGAAGATGAGCACCGGGGCGGCGCAGGCGCCGGTCAGGGCAATCCACAGGGCGCACGCCGTAGCGGCCCGCTTAGCCGGGGTGTCCATCCCCGCCGGGTTCCTTTTTGCCGCGTCCCGCGTCCCGGTCGAACCTGGCCACCCGCCGCCAGGTGACGATCCGCCAGCACATGACTGGCGTGACCAGTCCGATGAGCGCCACGTCAGCCCATGCGGCGGCAAGCGACGTGGTGCGGCTGAGCTGGAAGAACAGGCTCAGCGTGGTCGGCACGAGCAGGCACGCGACAAGCGCGGCGAACAAGACGATCGTGCGGCCGACCGGGTTCCGCCACCACTTCGCCACGGTGCTGTAAGTGACGATCCACAGCAGGATCGACGCGAAACCGCTGATCAGGAAGATCCGCAGCAGGAGGACGATGAGACGGTCCATCACACCTCGCCCCGGGCATGACGTTCCATGATCTGGCTGACGATGGCCTGGGCGAAGTGATTCTCCTCGGCCATGCGGGCGATAGCCGCCTCGATGCCGGCTGCCTGCCGTGCGCGCTCCCGGGAGCGTTCCTTCTCCCGGCGCGCGGTCTCGATTGCCGCCTTGCGTTCGTGCGGGGCGGGCCACGGGAGGATCACCTCGGCGAGCCTCCTGAAGATCGCGCGGCGCTGTGTCATTGATCCCGCCGGGTTCCGATGGACCTGCCCAGCTGGATGGCGGCCAGGACATCCCTGGTCGCCGTCGCCGCGGCGACGGCGGTGTCGGCGCGGTTCCGCTCAGCGGCGAGGGCGTCCTTGAGCTCGGTGACTTCCTGCCGGAGGTCTGCGATAACGGACTTCGGATAGATGGCTCCGATGATGAACAGGATGCAGAAGACCCCGGCGACGCCGGCGCTCGACAGGACGCTTATGAGCGCAGAGTCGGGCACTAAGCATTCCCCTTTGCATGCTTGCCGGTACAGGCTGCGAGGCGGGATCCCCGCCAGCGCCGTGTGCGCGTCGCCTCAGCGGCGGGACGACGGCGCCGTCCGGAGGGGAGGGAACGCCGGCCGTCACGACTTGCCGCTGCCCGACGGCACCGATCATGCGAGGCTCACTTTCGTGCAGCGGCCGGACGCAGGCGCTGAGAGGTGGTGAGGACGCCTTGGATTCCCCGCCGTAGCCAAGGAGGAGGCGGAAACACGGGAGGGTGACTTTGAAGTCCGGCCGCCACGATCATGATCGGCGCTCTGTCCGCATGGCCGACTACACCTGCACGCCCGTCGCGGCGCAGGTACGGTGAAGCGCCCCTTTTGCACCTACTGCGGCCCGATCACCTGACGCTGTGTCGCCGCGTAGACGTAGGCGCTCGCCGGCTGCGGGTAGCTGCCCGGGGGGAGCCCGGAGTCGTAGATGTCGGCCAGGGCAGCCGCGTCGGCGATGGCGGACTGGAGCGTGGCCGCGTCAGAAGCGGACAGCCCGGTGGCCGTCTCCATATCTGCACCTGTCACCCCTGAGGACCACTCCTGGAGGTCGGTGACGGCTTCCAGGGCCTGCCGGAGCGCGAGCAGCCGCGCCTGCACGTTGGCCAGGATCTGGGCGGCCGTGAGTCCCGTGGCGAACATGATCTCTCCTTAGTTGATGCCTGTGATCTGCGTGCTGGGGTACCGGCCCCCGATGTCGATGACCGTGTTCGCGGCGAGGGTGCCCGACGCGTTCCGGAGCATCATCTGGCCGTTCGTCTCTACCGACACCGATATGGACATCGCTGTGAAGCCCACGCCGACCGACACCGGCCACATGTGCCGCGACTTCGGCCAGTACGCGCTGGGCAGCGTGTAGAACGCGGTCCCAGTCGGCCCTCCGGATGACGGGTTCTGGATGCAGCCGGTGATGTTCACGAACCCGTCTGGGTCCATGAAGTACTGGAATCCCGGCATCCCGCTGGGGTTCGTCGTGAAGCTGTTCTGCCCCGATGTCGAGTGCAGGCTGTCGGCGGTGATGATGGCACCCACGCCGCCCATGTAGATCGAGTCATAAAACGTCGTCTGCCCGTAGACGGCGACCGTGCCGCCGGTTACGCCGCTGTTGGCCTGGGAGATGAGAATGATCTGAGCCGGGTTATCAGATGATGTCTCCGAGCCGGACGATACGGTGAGGGCGTTGCTGGTGCTGCTGGATGACCCGGCAATCCCGGCGGGGCTGTAAGGCGCGGCTGTCCCGGTGGCCGCGATGGCAACACCGCCGTAGCCGTAAGACGCGTTTGCGAACGCGCTCAGTTTCGTCACATAGGTGACACCGGACACCACCTGGTACGTACAGATGCCCGACTGGTAGGCGTTGCCGCTCCCGGAGGTCCATGCGGCGTCGTTCCCGGCCACGGGCGCGGTAGAGGCCACCAGGTTGCCTACTGCCGGGGTCCCCGAGTACAGGAATGACCCGTACTGGTTCTCGACCCAGTTCGTGCCGTCGAACGTCGCGCCCGTGATCGTGCCGCCGTTGATGTACGCGCCGTTGATCGTGTTGCCGGTGATGGTCAGCCCATTGACCGCGCTGGCGCTCACCGTCCCCGTGCCGAACGTGATCGCGGTCCACGCCGAGCCCGACCACTGGGAGATCTGCCCGGTGGTCTCGTTGATGAAGATGTCCCCGGCCGTGTTCCCTGTCGCCGGGGCCGTCGTCCCGACCGTCGTCGTGATCCCGCCAATCGACCGGGCTGTCACCGCGCCGCCGAGCTGGGCGAGCCCGACCGCGCCGTTGGCGAGCTGGCCGGTGCCGACCGCGCCGCCGGCGATCGCGCCCGAGCCGACCTGGTAAGGCGTCCACGTCGAGCCGTTCCACTGCTCCAGGACGTTGCCTGCCGCCTCGTCAATCCACAGGTCGCCCGTGTTCGGGCCGGACGGCGCGGTAGAACTGGCGGTAACTGAGATGCCGCCGAGAGTCTTGATCGAGATCGTTGACTCAATCCAGGTGCCGTTGTAGGTCCAGAAGGCGGTTACCTGGCTGCTCGCGTTCGTCTCGATCCACGTGTCGCCGTTGATAGCGGACGCCGGCTGCGTCTGGCCTATCGAGACCGTGTTGCCGCCCAGGGTGCGCGCGGTCACGTCGGGGTCGAGCTGGGCCGCCCCGACCGCGCCGCCGGCGATCGCGCCCGATCCGATCTGGAACTGCGTCCAGACAGGGCTCGCGGCCGTGCCGCCCGTCATCTGCTCGATCACGTTGCCGCTGCCCGTGTTGATCCACAGGTCGTCAAGCTGCGGCGGGTTCGACGCATTGTTCGCCGTGTCCGGCGTCGCGGACTGCTGGTAGACGTACGGCGCCCCGAGAGCCCGCGCGCTCAGCGTCTCACTCGACCAGTCGGCCGCCGTCCCGCCCGACGTGTACGCGGTCGTGCAGGTGAAAATCCCGGTGACACTCGTCCCGGCGCTGTTGGTCTGGATCCACAAGTCCCCCGCGTTCGCGGACGCCGGGACGGACGGCCCCAGGCTGACCTTGGTCGTGGACTTGCTGTCGATCAGGGCCGTGACGTCAGTGCCGAGATTCGACAGGGCGACCGCGCCGCCGGCGATCTTCGGCTGCGTCACCGCCCCGTCCGCGAGCTGCGACGGGGTGACCGTCCCGTCCGTCAGCACCTCAGCGTTCGTCTCGTAAATCACCCACTCGGTGCCGGTATAGACGTTCACCTGGATGACGTTGTTGTTCGCGTCCGTCTGGTACCAGACATCCCCCGTCGCCGGGTTAGCCGGAGCCGTCTCCGAGTAGGTGACCGTCGTGCCGGTGGACCCCGGCACGATCGTCCCCGAATAGGCGCCGACCACGATGTAGGACTGCTGCACCCCCACCGGCTGCAACAGCACATCCTGCCCGGCCTTCGGCGTGAACCCGCTCACGAACGGGAATGGCCCCGAGTACACCGGGTTGCCGTCACCGTCGACAGCGCCGTTGACCTGGACCTGCGGCTCACCGGTGCCGTTCCACGACGGGTCGATGACGCCGGGCAGCGCGGCCAGCGGGAAGCCTGAGTCGATGCCCGCGGTACGCGTCTTCAGCTTCGCCACATCACGCTGAAGCTCCTGCATCATCGCAGAGAACCGCTGCTGCAGGTTATTCGGGTACAGAGTGATGGCCCGTCACCGCCTAACTGGCCACAACGGCACTCGTCGTAAGTTGATAGGACTCGCTCTGCTGCGGCCCGGGAGGGTAGACACTGATCCCCGTGATCCGCACTTCCTGCTGGATGCCGGGCGATCCGTCCGGGTTGGCCGGGTGCAGCGGCGAGGTGAGCGCGAGCTTCACCCCGTCGCCAAGCTGAAGATCCTGCACCTTTGGCGCGGAACCGCCGCCGACGGTGAGAACCGGCGTCGTCATCCCCGCGGTGACCATCGCTACCTGGCCGTCGGCGTAGGAGTTGACCTGGTCCTGCGACGTGACATAGGAACCCTGCCAGGAGACGGTCGACTCCATCAGCGTGTACGTGTTCAGGTCAGTCAGGTCAGCGCCGGACGGCCAAACGGACTCCCACTGCAGCTCAGACCCGTTCGGCGGCGCGGTTGCCCAGATCAGGTTCGACGACTGCGAGCCGGTGACCTGCCATCCGTAGTCGAGCACGTTGCCGGGGTAGCTGAGCACGATGCCGGTCTCAGCGAGCGGCCGGCCGATCGTCGTGTAGCCGAGGCGGACGAAACAGGCGAGGTTCCCGGCCTCATCCAGGCCCGGGACGAAGCAGTACTCAAGGTTGCCGCTGCTGCACATGTCCGACCACGCCGAGGACACCTGCGTCAAGTCCGAGTAGGTGTAGGACGCGGTCCACTGCGAGCCGGACAGGCCCGGCGGCGGGATGATGAGCCGCGCCACGCGCCCGGTCGCCTGCGCCATCGCGATGTACGCAGGGTCGCGTGTTGCCGTGGGACTGACGCCGGTCTCGATGTACGCCGAGTTCTTCGTCATGCCGTAGCTGACGAGGTCCGTGAAGGCGGTAAACAGATCGACCTGGCCGTATTCCAGCGTGTCCGTGATCAGCCGGTGTGACCAGATCGAGTCCATCGTCTGTGCCGAGATCTGCAGCGTGCCCTGGCTGCGGCTCATGTCCGGCCAGTCCCAGACGGGACCGCACCACACCGGATAGCCGTCGGCCAGCGCCCACAGGACGGCCCTGCGGGGCTGCAGCGCGGCGATGTACGGCGAGTTGACCGCGTAGATCTCGTTCAGGTTGAGGGACGCGGTGAGCGTGCCGGAGCCGTTCAACTGCATGCTGAACGACTGCACGTCCAACGGCAGCGAGTCGGCAAGCAGCTTGCCCGATATGAGATCAGTTGCGGCGTATGTCCACTCGGTGGCGATGGAAGATCACCACCCGGACAGCAGGAAACGAGAGGGATTGGAAAAGCGCTGCGCGATGAGTCAGTAACTCAGAGCACTACCGGCTCTACCCTGAGATAGACGTTGCGGGTGGCCGTGCTCTTCACCCACACGCCGTCCGTGGTGCCCGCGTACGCGCCCTTGAAATACACCGTGTGTGCCCCTGCCGAGGGCGTGTCCCCGCTCTCGCTGGACGTCGTGTAGACGTCCGTGAAGCCGCTGTGGGAGATGCCGGCGAGGTCGTCGCTGTGGGTCATCAGGTCGATTTCGGTCAACTGGTTGCCGTCAAGCCACGCGGTGAAGATCACCTGCCGGACCGCGACCGTGTTCTGGTAGAGACCCGGAATGTGGTACGTGATCCGGATGTCGGTGTAGCCGTCGGTGGTGATGTTCGTAGAGCAGATGGTGGTCTGCGTGGTCGATGCCAGACCGAAGTCAGCCGCCGCGTGAGTCACGTACTGCGGCGGCCACGGCAGCACCCGGAACTGCGTCGAGCCGCTGGCGCTGTTGTGGTAGAACGAGCCGCTGCCGGTGTCGTAGCCCACCATGCCCGTATAGCCGGAGACGCTGCCCTTCGCCGCTGGCAGGACGCCTCCGGCCGCGACGGTGAACGGCCTCGTGTCGGTGATGTTTCCGGCGACGATCGAGGTCACGTTCGGCGCGACGTTCACTTGCGCGAGGGTGATCGAGTTCGCGGGCGCGGACGGCGCTGACGGCGACGCGCCGGGAGTGCCGGTGATGATCTGCACCTGGCCGAGCGACGTATTGTTGCCGTTGTCCACCACGTTGGCGACGACGATGTCGATGCGCGGGTTGGACGGGTCGGCCTGCTCGACTGAGAACGTCTCCGACTGGGCGAGCGTCGCGCTGTAGCCGCCCGCAACCGGGGTCGCGGTGTTCGGGACGACAAACGACCCCGGGCCGACGGTGACGTTCATGCCGGACGCTGCCGACACGCCGAGGCCCGCGCCGCCGGTGACACCGCCGCGGACACCGATCGTCGACCCGGTCAGGATGCCGGTGTCGAGGTACGTCGCGGCGATGTGGCTCTGGCGGAGGTCATTACCGCTGCTGGCGTCATACGTTGCGCCGGACAGCCACAGCGGCACGCTGGTGTTCGCGCTGGTCGCCAAGGATGCGCCCCCCTTGCGGCAGAATGGAAGACGTGAACATCAATCGATGCCCGCGGTGTGGTGCGGATGTGGAACCGCCGGTGACGGAGAACCTCGAAACTGACATGGCCTTCGCGGTGGTCGTCACGGACCCGGGTACCTACTGGCAGCACGTTCGTGACCAGCATCCGGCCGACTTCGCCGAGGTGTGCGAGATGCGGCGGCGGATGAACGCCAACCCGAACGTCGGGATCCTGGACCGCAAGGTGGACGGCACGATCCTTGAGCGCGGCGAGGATGTGGCCGACATCGCCGTGCGTAGCTGAGACCTACACCCACGTATCGGCGTAGAACAAACTCGCCGTGCACCCGGTCCCGGCGCTGCCGCCGATCTGGACCGTGTTGTCCCCCGGCTGCAACTGCCACCACCCGCTGTTGATGTCAGCCGGCCAGTACGTGCCGCCGGTACCCGGCATCCCCGGCGTCGTCGACACCGTCACCGGGTCAACCCACGCCTCGCGGTTCAGGAAGTCGACGACCAGGAGATGCCCCGCGCCGAGCGTCAGCGTCGACCACGAGACCGTCTGACCCGTCGTTGCGTTCATCAGCGTCGGACCCGTCACCGGCCCGGTGATGACCGCGACCGGCGGTGAGGTGAAGTCCCCGTTGTTCACCGCGACCCCGCTGCCCGGCGGCGGTCCCGCGGCGAGGCTGAACGGCACCGTGAACGGCTCAACCATGTCCCCGCCGACACCGGACGGCATCGGACTGATGCCGATGCTCTTGCCCGTCGCCGCGTATTTTCTCGGATCCGGCGCCACCAGTCCCACAGTGAACGTCACGTCGCACAACGTGGGATACGCCTCGGTGATCTGCCCCGAACGGCGCACGGACGCCTGTTTCGGGATCGGCTCGTCATACCGCAACGTGGCCAGGTCCGAGATCGGCACCGCCTGCTGCAGCAGCGACCGCGCGGTGTCCCGCAGCGCCTGCGTCGGTGCCGAGGCCGTGACCGTCAGGGTCATGGTGCGCGCCGCGTAGTACTGCGGCGACGCCCACGCGCCGTGGTCACCGGACCGCGGGATCACCCCGGCACCCTGCACCGGCGGCGAATCCCAGCCGGTCAGCTTCTGCCACAACCACGCGATGCCGTTCCCGTCGACGGTCCCGAACTCGATGTCGAGCCCGGCGCCGGGGTAGATGATGCCACCCGTCCAGAACCCCGTGTCGCCAGCCGGAACCGGCGGCAGGACACCGCCGGAGACGTAGAAGTTCTCCGTCTCCGTGTATGTCGACCCGGAGTAGGTGATCGTCCACGTCGCGACGTAGACGCCCGCCTGCGTGCCGTCAGGGATCGCCCACACCGCGCTGTAGGCACCGGTGCCCGTTTGCCACACCTGCCCGGCCACGGGAGAGGACGCGCCCTGCCAGGTGACCGGGCCGTAGATCTCCGTGCCCTGGAACACGCTCGATCCGTAAGTGACGTCTAGCTGTACCGAGGTCGCGTTCTCCGGTGTCCCGGAGACCTCGAACGTGGCGTCCAGCGTGACCGGCTGCCCGGACATCCCCTGCGTCAAGCGTCGTCACCGCCTCGCAAGGTTGTGCGACGATAGGGTGTGAGCACAGCAGAGCGCAGCCTCCCGGCGGGGCACACCATGATGTGCGGCCGCATCTACGGCACCATCGACTTCGTTCGCCATGGCGACGGGAGTGCCAGCGTGCGACACGCCGACCCAGTCGTGCTTATCGCCTACGAATGGTTTGAGGAGTGCCGGTCATCGCCCGCAGTCGAGGTGACTATCGATCTAGGACGCGAAGAGCCGTACGAGTGCTTCCCGCCAGTTGAGGGCGCGATCCTGCGGATCACCACCGCTGCCCGCACGCTGGTCTACCGGATTGGCCGGTTCTTCCCCAACGTCCGCATGTACGAGGCTGAGTGGCCGGATTAGCCGCCGCTGAGCGCCAGCGTCAGGTTCCGGTTCATGATCGCTTGCTGCTCGACGGAGGGCAGCTGAGTCCCGTTGTACTGCTGCACCACCGTCACGCCCTGTCCCGGAACGCCCTGCGGCTGCGCGAGCATCCGCCGCACCAGCGCAACGAACGCCTGCGACTCCTGCGGCGTCAGCACCGCCTCCGGCTGACCGAGCTGGTTCACCGGGATCTGCGACTGCGGGCCCGGAGGCAGCCATCCGCCGCTGTCATAGCCGACGTATCCGCCGCCGGACGCCAGCGACCGGATGCCCGGCACGTCCGCGACCGTCCCGTAACGGGCCCGGATGTAGTTGATCGCCGCTGCGATGTTCGCAACCGGGTCGTAGATGTTCATGGACGTCCCCGGCTGGTGATAAGCCGTGAACGTACTCATGATCGTCTGCATGATTCCGCGGCTCGGATCGCCAGCGGCAGCGTTCGAGTCAGAGTTGTTGATCGCGTTGGGGTTGTCGGACGACTCGTAGTGCGCGATCGTCTCCAGGTCCGGTATCCACCCGGCACCGACTCCCGTGAGCTGGACGGCCTTCTGGAACCACGACGCGACCGAGCCGGACACGTGGACCGGCGTCGAGGTGCCGCCCTTCCCCCCGCCGCCTCCGACCAGGCCCGTGATGGCCTGCACCAGATCCCCGGCGATCGTCTTCGGGATCGCGACCATCACCTTCGCGAGCCCGGCCGCCTGCGCGTCGGTCTTCGCGAACGCCCCGAGCGCATTGCTCAGCGCCGTCGTGTTCCCGGTCGCCAGCGCCGCGATGATCTTGCCCGTGTCGATCGCGCCGCCGACGACGCCGGAGACGAACGAGCCGACATCCTTCGCCGCGCCGGTCAGCCAGTTCGTGGCGTCACCGACGATGCCGCCAGTCGCGAACTTGCCTGCCGTCAGGATGTGCTCGGCCGGGCGCTCCAGCATGTGCCGCCGCGCCTGATGCTCGGGCAGCTTCGCGATCATGCTGCCAATCGCCGATCCCCCGGCAGGCTTCGCGCTGGTCGGCGGATACTGATTGTTCAGCGCGTCAACCGTGCTCTTGCCCCCGATCGCGTGCGTCGCCTGGGGAGTGAGGATCCCTTCCCCCGGCGACACCGCGGCGAGCATCGTGTCATGGCCCGGCGAGTAGCCCGGCATCACGCCGCCGTGCGCGAGGCCCGGGATGTTCGGCAGGTCCAGCGACTTCAGGCCGATGGCGTTGACGATGTCGTTCCAGAACCTGCGGATGCCGCCGTCATAAACCGTGTTTATCAGGAAGTTGACCGGGGTTTTGAAAACACCTTCCAGGGTGTTCCAGGTGCTCTTGAAAGCGGAAACGAACGCGCTGGCGCCGTTTTCGATACCGTGCCAGACGGGATCGAAAACGTTGTGCCACATCCAGTTAGCCGCGTTCTCCAGGTCACGGAACAGCCCCTCGATGAACTGGACGTTGGGGCGGATCCCGTTGTTGTAGAGCCACTCGGCCCCGGCCGCGATCCCGTGCCACACCGGATCAAGGACGTTATGCCATAGCCAGTTCGCGGCATCCTCGACCACGTGCCATTCCGCCATCGTCATGTCGAAATACGGCTTGATCCCGTTGTCGTACAGCCATTCCGCGCCCTTCTCGATGCCCTGCCACATCGGGTCGAACACGTTGTGCCACATGAACAGGGCCGCGTCCTCAATGCCCTTGAAAACGGTCTGCACCCCGTCGCGGAACCACGCGAAATGCTTGTACGCCTCCACGACCGCGACACCGATGGCGATTATGGCGGCCGTGACCAGGACGATCGGGTTAGCGTCCATGACCACGTCGAAAGCCGCCTGGATGCCGGACCAGACCTTCGTGGCAGCCGACGCGATGCTCGACCAGATACCCCAGCCCTTGATCGCGTCAACGACGCCGCCCATCATTTCCGGCAGCCCCGTGACCATGCCCTTCAGGCCGCTGATCATGCCGGAGACGGTGCCGCTGGAGCCGAACACGCGGCCGAACGCGGACGTGACCCCGGACAGCGCACCCGACATCTTCGAGCCGATACCTGAGGCGAACGACGAGAACCAGCCCGACATCGGGTCGCCGACGAGCTTCAGGAACACCTGATTCGCGCCGGTCCACGCCTTTGACAGGGCATCCCCTAGTGCGCTCTTGATCGCGCCGCCAGCGGACTTAAACGGGCCGACCAGGAACTTGTCGAGGCCTTTGCCTGCCAGCTTCGACAGCGGGCCCGTGATGAAGTCCGGCAGGAGCTTCATTACGCCCTTGAACGTGATCAGCGCCCCGATAACCTTCGCGATCCCGTCGATAAACGGACCGCCCGGCTTGGAGTTCAGGAACCGCGCCAAGGGCAGAAGGGCGTTCGCGACGGCACCGATGTCCTGCGCCAGCGCGGGCCCTAGCGCCTGCGCGATCTTGCCGATGACCTGCAGAAGCTGATCGAACGCCGGAATGTAGGGCGTCAGTCCGTGCGCGAATCCGGCCAGCCCGCGGCCGATCCCGGCGAGCGCGTCCGCGAGGCCGGTCACGGCGCCGTTCTTGCTGCCGAGGTCTGCAAGCTGCGCCCCGAACTGGGCGAACGCCGGCAGCACTGTGTTCGCGAACACGAGCCCGTTCTGGATCAGCCCCTGCAGCACCGACTTGCCCGCACCGGACTGGAGTTCCCGCCCGAACTGGGCGAGAGAGTTCCCCATCGCCGACGCGAACTGCGACACCCCGTTCTGCAGGATGGGCAGCACGGACTGAACGCCCTTCAGCAGCACAGTGGCGCCAGGGAGAACAGCGTCCTGCGCCGCAGCCTCAAACTGCTTCCACGCCCCGCGCATCGACAGGATCTGGTCGACGAACGCACGCCCGGCCGGAGTCAGCTTCGCCATGTCCGCCGCGAACTGGTTGGCCGCCTGGTTCTGCGTGCTCAGCGTCGCCGCCCACGCGAGTTGCTGCTCCTTGACCGTGTTCGTCAGATTCTGCTGCGCCTGGCTGACCGCGACCGCGTCCTGCTGCCGCTGATACGCCGCCTGCTCCTCCGCGAGGTTCAGGTTCTGCTCGGCCTGCGCGATCTGCTGCTGATCCCGCTGCTGGGTGTACGCGGCCTGCTGTTGCGCCTCCGTCAGCTGCATCTGCGCTTCTTGGACCTGCTGCGTGTTGTTCAGCTGGGTCAGCGTCGCGTTCCGGTTCGCATCCTGGAGCGCCGTCTGCGCATTGGTCTGCCCGTACGTGGCCTGAGTGACCTGCTGTTGCGCCTGGAGGATCGTCTGCTGGCTGCTCTGCTGGGCGTGGTCCGCCGCGTACTGGGCGTTGGACTGGGCATCTGTCGCGTCGACTAGCTGCTGCTTCGCCTGAGCGACGGCGAGGACCGCCTGCTGCCGGTCCAGGTCAGTCGAATACGCGTTCTGATTGACCAAGTTTTCGTTGTACTCGGCCTGCTGAACCGCGAGACTCGCCGCCGCAGTGTTCAGCTTCGAGTCGTTAAGCGCATCCGTGAGCTGAGTGACCTGCTCCTTCGCCTGCTCCCACGCCTGCGAAAGCTGATATTGCGCCTCGGATAGCGAATAGTCCGCCTCTTCAACACCCTGCTGCGCCTGCTGGACCTGCTGGTACGCCTCGATCTGGGACGCCGCAGCGTTGCGCTCGACGCTGGCCAGGTTCATCTCGGCCTGCTCGATGCTGTCCGCCGACGAGATCGCGTCCTCTGCGGCCTGCTGCCGCGCCTGAGTGACCGACTGCTGCGCCTGCTCGATCTGCGCCGACGACGTCACCGAATCCTGTGCTGACTGCCGCTCAGCCTGACTGACCTGCTGCTGCGCCTGCTGCACTTGGACGGCGTTCGAGAACTGCTGGCTGGCGACCTGGGCGCCAGTCATGCCCAGTGTCTGGCTCGCCTGGTGCGCCTCCGACAGCGCCTTCGCGATGCCGCCGAACGCCAGCGCGCCGACACCGCCAAGCATGCCAAGACCCGCAGCGGCACCGCCGAGGCCGGGCATAATGGAGCCGACGCCCATCGTGATCGCGCCCAGCAGCGAGCCGCTGCCTGATTCGGAGTTCGCCGACTTGAGCTCGGCCTTGTCCTTATCGAGCTTCTCCTGGAACTCGTCGTCGTTCAGGCCGAGAGTCGGCTCGGCCCGCGACCCGTCCAGTTCATCCAGCTTCGCCCGCGCGTCGTCGGCACCCGCGTCGAACTCGTCCTTGACGAGCCCGAGCTGCGCGTCCGCGCGGCGCTCGTCGAAGTCGGCGAGCTTGTCGCGCGCCTCATCCATCCCGGCATCAAGCTCTCCGGACTCAACGCCGAGTTTCGCCGTGGCGGTCTTGCCGTCGAGTTCGTCGAGCTTGGCCTTGGCGCGGTCGAGAACCTCCTGCAGTTCCTCGTCGTCAGCGCCGACATGGACCTTCGCCTCAGCGCCGGCCGCGGCCTCCTCAACCTTGGCCTCGAGTTCCTCAGCGAAGTCGTCGGTGTCCGGGCTGATGCGAATATAGGCTGTGCCGGCTTCATACCCTTCGGCCATTGCGATTCACATCCCTCAGCCACAATTCTCGGGTAAGCCGATTTCGTGAAAAGCGAATGCGCTTCCTGTGGTCGTGTTATGACCATTCAGTCTCGCGGCCTGTGCCGGACTTGCTACAAGCATCAGCTCTACACCGAGAATCCGAAACTTGCCGAAAACCGGCGCGCCAGGGAAAGGGAAGCGAAGCGCCAGCGTCGCCTTCTTGACGAAGAGTGGGCCGAGAAGGAGCGAGCACGCGACCGGGCGCGTACCAGGACTCCGGGTGCTCCGTGCGAGATCTGCAAGACAGGCAGTGCCATCGCGAAGGGACTCTGTAAGCGCTGCTACTACCGCACTTACGCACGAACACGGAGAGCGGCAGACCCGGAGTTCGCGAAAACCGAGAAAGAGATGATCCGCGCACGGGTTCGCCGGACTGCGGAAGTCGTCAGAAATGCCAAGGACGTGCCGTGCATGGACTGCAGCGGTAAATTCCCCGTAGTATGCATGGACTTCGACCATGTTCGCGGGAAGAAATCTTTCAACATCAGCGCCGCCGGTCCGCGCACCCCCGAATCCGTCCTGCGCGAGATCGCCAAATGCGATGTCGTGTGCTCGAACTGCCATCGCATCCGGACGCAGGCGAGGAAAGATGCCGCCGACGAGGCCGCCGCCTAAGCGTTGGCGCTGCCGCCGAAGCTGAATATCCCCTTGAATGCCGGATCGCTCTGCAGTGCGGCCTTCGTCGCAGGAACCGTGTGCCGCTGCCCGTTGCCCTGCTGCCGGTACGTCACCGGCTGCTGCTGCGGCTGGCTAGGCTGCTCTTTCTCGCGCTGCTCGGCCAGCACCCGCTCCCGCATGACGCCGGCGTAGCAGGGCAGCCGCCAGGCGAACTCGAAGAACTTCGGTCCCGGCATCGACCGGATGTCATCCACCCGGTGGATCGCCGACATGTCCGACTCGATGTCGCGGAGATGATGCCGCACCCACTTGCACTCAGTGAGGCGGCGCCTTAGCGGTTTGGGCGCCCGTCATCCTCCAGGGAGCCCATCGCCGCCTTCATCACCTTCTGCGTGATCACCGTGTACTGCTTCCGGGTCAGCGTCTTGGAGTCCAGCAGGGCGCGGTACGCCTCCTCGCCGAGCATGTCCCGCATGATCTGCACGTCCGCCAGGCCTACGGAGACCTCGGTCGCGCCGCGGCGCTCGGCGAGCTCCATCGCCCGCAGCGCGAGCGACGCAGGCGGGTTCGCGAGCATCGTGTAGACGGTGTCGCCGATCGCGAACACCGGGACGCGCTCCGGCTCGGCCTCCGGCTCCTCGTCCAGGCGGATGAGGGCGTCGTCGTAGCCATTGTCCGCGGCCGGGATCTCCGGGCGCGGAGGCCGGGACTTAGCCGTCCCGGCCTTCACTGTTGCTGCCATTGATCCTCTCGGTGGTCAGGCATGAAAAAACCGCGCCCCGGATGGGTGCGCGGCGAAAGAAACTGCAGGTCACACAAGTTCATCGACCATGTGAATTGGGTTGGTGGTGCCATTGATGAAGTAGCACGTGAAGGTACAGTCAAGGGACTGCTGCGTCTTGCGGTCGTACATGAACGACGCCTTCACCTGCGACAGCACCTTGCGGACGATGATCCGCCGCAGCGCCGGCGTGCTGTTGGTCGTCATCGGTGCCCAGCCGTCGACGATCAGCGCCATGTACGACGGCTGCGTTGAGGCGGTGCCGACCGGGATCTCCATCGACTGCCAGCCGGTGCCGGACGCGGTGATGCCGATGTTGTTGATCGCCGTCTGCAGGTTGGCGTAGGTCATCTCGGACAGCTTCGCCGTCACCGTCATCTTGCTCTCGGTCAGGCGGCTGCCGACGGACATCGTGACTTGATCGGCCGTCAGGTCGGTGTACGTCTGATCGATTTCGAAAGCGACACCGCCGTCCGTCGCACCCACATCCACCCACGGCGCACCGGGCGGCGTCAGGTAGCCGTTCGGGGTGACGGCGGCGTCGGCCGGTTCGCCCGCCGGGTACGAGGCGACGTAAAGAGTCGCCGGGCCGAGCACCAGATTGGAATCGTTGATAGCGATTTTGACCACCCCTTTGAGGGCTCGCGCGGGTTAACAGAAAAAGCCCGCGCGGGGCGGGCTTAGCTTGGAAGGAGAAAGCAGGTCAGGCGGTGCCTGGCACCTGCAGCAGCGCGACCGTGATCTCGCTGGTCGTCGACAGGGTGACCTCGACCGTGTTCGTGCCGGGCTGGTCGACCTGGGAGTCGAACGGGCCGAACGCGTACATGTCACCGCTGGTGAGGGTCACGGCAGGAAAGTTCTGCACGATCTGGCCGAGAACGGTGGCACCGATGTCGACCTGGACCGTCTCGGAGGCCGCGGCGGCGGAGACAATCAGGAACTCGCGGCCGCTGTTGGAGAACTGGACCGTTAGCTGCGTGGGCGCGCCCAGCAGTGGCGTGATGTTCAGGCCCGCGCCGTTCTTGACGAGCGGCGTCGGGCTGAGGGTCTCGGCGGTCATCAGGCGTCCTTCCCGGCCGCGCCCTTAGCGCTGGCCTTCCCTTCGGCGCCCGCGTCGGGAGCCTTCTTCCCGGGCTCGTCCTCGACAAGGAGGCCCTGCTGCCGCAGCACGGCCATCTCGTCCTCGCGGACCTCGATCTCCTCGTGCGGCCGGAACTTCGTCCGCACCCGGACCTTGCCGGGCGGCTTCGTGTACCCGGCTTCCGGTTCGGGCAGGTGGTCGACGGTCGGCATGACGCCGCTCCCTTCGGTTAGGCGATCTGCTCGCCGGGGGCTATCCACGACAGCCAAAGGTCCGCGGACAGGCAGGCGTAGTCGGCTTCGTCGCTGTAGAGGCGCCGCCAGGTCGTCAGCAGCCGCGCGCCCTGCACCGACACCACCGGGTAGTCGATGCCGTTCACGACGGGCGTCACGGTCCGGTTCTGTGTGTGGCGGTCCCAGCACGCCTTCTGGATCGCCTCAGCGAGGGCGAACGCGTCCATCCACGGCGGCCGGTTCGATCCGGGAACGGTCGCCCAGCACTGCACGTCCAGCACGGGGCGGCGCACCGGCAGCAGCGGGTCGGGACTGCCCCCGGCAACCGCGACCGTCACGTAGCCCGTCTGAAGCCACGGCGCGGGCGTCCCGTCCGGGTCGGCGTCGGGCGGCAGCGTCGTGCCGACCATCGACGTGTCGAAGTCGGGGATGCTGGCGATCCACGCGCACGCTGTAATTTCATCGTTGGGGGCGTTCGGCAAAGAAGGCGATGTCATGATCACCGCCCCTTGGAATGAAGCTAGCTAGGCTGCGTCGCGTGTGGCCCTGCGCTCAGCCCAGATCTCCGTCATGCGCTCGGCTGTCTTTGCTGCTCGGGCTTCCTCGCAGGTGCGGCACTTCCGCTTGCCGTTCTTGACGATCAGCAGGTTGTCGCCTTCGAGCGGGTGGCCGTTCTTGCAATGAGTCTTCGCCGCTTGACGATCTCGTGCCGCCTGGCGACCGCATTCGCGGCACTTGCGCCGCCCGTCGCGCCGGATCAGCGTGTTTTCCTCGTCATACGGGTGTCCCTGCGGGCAGTGAGTAACGCGCGCTTTAGGCTGCCGGTTGCGCTCCGCCATATCTGTCATGTTGTCCTGGTGGGAGCCAACGCGCAGGTGGGCCGGGTTGCAGCATGGCGGGTTGTCGCACGAGTGGCAGGCTTCCTCGCCGGGCCCGAGATGCGTGCCGCGCAGATGCCCGAGTATCCAGCGATGCGCCCCGAGGCGAATCACCCGGCCATTCTCACCGGTGTACGAAAATGCGCCGTATCCGTCGTGATTCAGGCCCGTCGTCCACGGCCAGCACTCATCAGGGCCGCGCTTGTCGACCTTAGACCAGAACCGGGCTTCATCATTCCCGACGATCAGGCCCGGATCGAGCGGATCACCGTTACGCCGCCAGCGGTTGTAATGCTTGCTGCACATTCCCCGGGCGGTGCCCGGAACCCCCGTGATCCCATCGCACGGGGTACCGTCGGACTCCTCCACGGAGCATGTACGCTCTGCCATGTCGATCCTGCTTCCTCAGGTTCGGCCACGCCCCGGGGTGCTCGCAACACCGCCGGGGCACTTTTACGCCTGCTATTCTATCGGAAAAGCGGGCGCATTTACGTTCGATTTCTAGCCGCCACGTCGCTGATAAAGTGCTGGCCTCAAAAATGGCCTGGGCGCCACGACGTCCGGTCCGACAATTCCCGTTGACGGGTGGTATTTGCGGTGGCCTGCCTCTACAAAAGCCCCATAGGCCCGGCCGCCTTCTTCGACGTGATGCACAGTCCTGGTCGTCAGCGACCCGACGTTGCGTCCCGGGTTGGGGTGCTTGACCGCTTCTGCCCGGTCGCTGAGCCGCCCCGCGCGCCGCGAGACGTACAGGTTGCCGTCCGAGTCCTCACCGCCGCCGGTCGCGGAGATGATGAGGTCGTCGCCTTCCATGTGGTGCTCGATCGACGCCTTCAGCGCGCCTGTCCGCACCGGACAGTACCTGCGCGCGTCGTCGGCGACCTCACCGCCGAGCTGCGAGTCGGCGAACTGCTGCCAGTCGGCGAGAATGTTCGCCTGCACGCCTGGGTTAATCTCAACGCGGGCCATGGTCCTCCTCGCGGTAGGGTCAGGGCATGCGGATGCAGGAGTGCCGCACGTGCTGGCGGGGGCGACCGGAGGACGAGTTCGCCCTCGACGTCGGCGACGGGTGCTTGCAGCACGTGCCGCTCTGCCGGTCATGCCGGGAGAAGCTGTGGGATAACCCCGAGGATGCCGGCGAACTCCACGATCCCGGCATCCTCGCCAAGGCGGAGTTCAGGGTGCAGCGCCTAGCGGCAATCGAGCCGGATCAGGCCGGGTAGCCTCGTCCCGCCCATCCGGACGGTGACGGCTCGGTGTCCTCATCGATGCACGTGCATTCAGCGGACGGCATCAGGCAGCGAGGGCATGTGCCCTTCGGTGACGCCAACTACGTCTCTCCTTCGACGGTGACGCCGGACCGCTGCCGGAGCGTCAGGATCTGCCGCGGCGGATAAAACCCGAATCCCGGCTCGGCCGACACGTCCTCGATGAGGTAGTAGTAGCCGGTCGCCTGATCGAGCAGCGTGTCCGTGGTCTGCACCTCGGCCCAGTTAGGCATCACGCACTGGATCGACCGGATGATGCTCGGCCGCTGCGTCGCCGGGTCGAACGCCTTCTGCGACACCTCGGCGATTGCCGCCTGAACGTTGGTGTAGACAGGCTGGCCTACATCGGAGATATCGCCGCGGGGACTGACGGTCTGGCCTCGCAGCACCGTGACCTGCCTGTCCATGACCCGCAGCGGGGACTTCTCCCCGATGCCGCCGTTCCCGCCGGAGGGCGGCCGCACGCGCGCCACCTACATCACTCGCTTAAAGGGATCCAGGATGGCCTCGGACTCGAACGCCAGCGACCCCAGTCCCCCGGGCAGCTGCCCGCTCGATGACTGCACGGCGATCGCCGTGAGCGTCTCGAGCGCCATCACCGCGGCGGACAACGCAGCGGCCTGGAGTGCGGCGAGCGGTATCGCAGTGAGCAGGACATCCGTCCCGTGCGCGTTCTGCAGCGGCGCGGCGAGGGTGAGCGTCCCCGGCCCGGCCTGCAACGCCGTCCCGCCGGGCAGCGTCACCGGAGTGGTCGCGGCCACGGCGGTGACGGTGACCGGCTCGGTTTCCGGGCCGTCAAGAATCCACCCGGTCCAGCCGTCCCACCCGGTGACGTCCTCCACGGTCAGCACCTGCGCCCCGGACGTGGCGACCTGGGCGTCCCCGGTGAGCTGCGTGTGCGGGTAGCCGCTAGTGGTGGAGAGCGACACGAGCCAGCCGCCTCGCCCGTGCCGCTCGCTTATGTACCCGGGGGCCACGTCGATGGCGTTGCCGCCGGACGGCCCCGTCACGGGGCTGCCCGCGGGTGTCAGTACCGGGGTGCGGATCCGGTACTGGTCTGCGGGGACCAGGGTCCAGTTGGGCGGGAAGTCACGCGCCGGGGACAGCAGCACCTCGTTGACGCTGGTCACGGGCCACTGGCGGGTGATCAGCGTGCCGGTGCCGTTGTGGCGGTTCACGGCGACGCGGGGATGGCCGGGGCCGGGGTTGGTCTCGGTGACCGCGACGGCACGGAGAGGCTGGTTCAGGTAGCCGTCGACCAGGCTGGTGACCTGCTGGCAGACGTAGTTGAGCTGCGCGGTCTGCTGCGACTGGTCGGCGGTCAGGGTCGGGACGACGTTCCAGCTGAGGCCGGCCGGCTGGTTCAACAAGGTGGCCGAGTTGATGTACGGCGCGGGCACGCGCACCCCCTCACCTGCGAGACAATAGGCGAGTGAGCGCAGACGCCTACGCCGGCACCAAGGCCGCTATTCATCCGAGCCACGACGTGTACTTGGACGACGACGCTCCGGACCCGCACAGCCCGGCATGGCGGTGCAGCATCTGTGAGGAAACCGAGTGCGCGATGTGCAAGATGCCTGCCGATAGCGAACTCGCGCACACCTGTGCTGGGTTCGCATGGTGGGACGGCATCAAGGTCATCGGCGATGACGGCATCACCAGGACGGTTCGCAAGTCGGGAATCGGCTGGCCCAGGTGAACCCCGCCGCACACTCGCGCGTCTGCGGCTAGTCCTCGGACTTGTCGCCGGACTTCGCCGCTGACTTGCTGCTGCGGCGCGGCGCGGGCTTCTTGTTGCCCTCACCTTCCGACCCGGAATCGCCGTCGCCGGCGTCATCGCCGGACTGCTGCCCGTCCTTCGCGGCGAGCTGGTTCTGCAGTTCCGCGACCTGGGCGCGCAGGGCGTCCATCTCCGGGTTCTGCTGGGCGTGCTGGCCAAGCTGGAGGCCGGCGAGCTGGCGCGTGATGTTCGCGATGTCTTCGACCGCTCCGTAGAGGGTTTCCGGGTCGCGGCGCCGGGCATGCTCCTCGCCTTGGACGCGGACGTTCCGCTGCTCCTCGGTCTCCCACATCCGCTTCCCGCGGTGGTGGAACTTGACGAGACGGTCCGCTAGCTCGTCGGGGAAGTCGAAGCCGCCGTTGCGGTCAGGCTGGCGCGCCTCATCTTCCTCGTCCGCACCCCACCTGCCGTATTCGGGGTCGCTGACGATCTTCTGGCCCATGCGCGGATACAGGCGCATTGCGCACTCCTTCAGGTAAGCGGAAGGCCGGGAGCAGAGCAGTCTCCCGGCCTTCCGGTCTTGACTTAACAGGGCTGCCGTTCAGGCCGGAAGCCCCACCGAAGTGATGGTCCCCATCGCCACAGGGGCGCGGTTCACGAAGGCGCCCAGCGACTTGATCTCGAACTCCCGGCGCGGACCGCCGCCGGGGACGCCCGGGAGCCGCGAGATGCCGTAGTCGAACTGGCTGGTGTCCCGCAGGTTGCGGTACTCCAGCACGTTCGCGATGTTGGCCTGCGGGAACGGAACCCGGTCAGTGCGTGCCACGACGGTGCCCGGAGGCAGCGAGACGTGCACCTCGATCGGCACGGTCACGCCGCCGGCCGGGGCGTTCACCAGTGAGCCGACCCGGCCGCCGCCGGTCACGTTGACACGGCCGTTGCTGTCGGTCTGCAGGTAGGTCACCGCAGACGGCTGAGCCAGGATCAGGTTCGCGATCTGCTGCGCCTGCTGGGCGTTCATCATGATCGCTGTCGGGCTGCACTTCACCTGGTGCCAGATGGACAGGAACAGTTCCTCGATCTCGGCGACGGAACCGCCGTCGAGAGTGAACGCCGCGCCGTTGAGCGACATGTTGACGGCCGGGTTCGCGGTGCCGGTGCCGGGCGTGACCCACTGGCCGGTTGAGCTGTAGTCGGCCGACAAGGTCGCCAGGAGCCCGTCGTAGTCGGCGCTGTTCGCCGACCCGTTGTCCCCCGACGCCTTGAACGTCGCCGGGCCCGCGTAGTTGACAGTGCTGCCGTTGACGACGATGGACTGGCCTGGTGCGATGCCCTGCCAGTTGGTGGACATGTCCGGGCAGGCGACCGGCGACGGCAGCGGCTGGTTCGCGGTGATCGTCTTCGTCATCGTGACCGTGTTGACCGTGGTCGTCGTGTAGTAGTACCAGGTCGCGCCGTCCGCGGACTGGAACCAGTCGTAGGCGACGGCGCCCGTCACGGCCGGAACCGACGCGGTAACGGAGTTCGCGGACCCGGTCATGCCGGTGACCTCGGAGCTGTTGCCCTGCGAGTTGCCCGAGCCGTAGTAGTAGCCGCTGCCAGTCCTCGCGGCGACGCCGACGTACACGGTTTCGGTGGCGATCGTGCCGCTGGTGCCGACCGACGTCGTCGGGGCAGCCGGGCGCGGCAGGGCGAACGACTGGGCACCGATGAGCTTCCGGTCGTCGCCGATCAGGACCTGGTTCAGGACCTGGAACGTGGTCTCGGCATACACGTCCGCGTAACCGGTGGCCAGGTCGTAGGAGTCCTGCGTCACGACGCCGGCGAGCGACGTGTTCTTGTACTGCGCCTGGAAGTCCTGCTCGTTGAACACGACCTCGGAGGCGGCGTAGTCGAACGGCACCGCCGGGTCGGGCTGCGCGTTCGTGGCGTTCATGATCGACCGCCAGATCGCGAACTTGGCGCCGTCGGTGCTCTTGACCCGGGGAATCAGGTCGCGCGCCGGCGTGACGACGGGCACCAGGGAGACGAGACCGGACAGGTCATACGAAGTGATGCCCGTCTCGGTGGTGATGCCGGTGGTCTGTGCCTTCTTGATCGTGGCGAGGGTCTCCTCGGTGATGCCCTCAGCGGGTGCAGTCATCGGGGTGCCTCCTTTCAGGGGGCATGACAAAACCCCCGGAGCGCAGCTCACGGGGGCTGAGTTAAGGTGGGGGCGGTTACCGGCCGCCGTGACCGTGGATGGCCGCGAGAGCGGCGATGGCGTCGCCCTGCATTTCCTGGGCGACCTCGTTCTGCCGCCTGGCGTCGGGGGCCATGTAGAGTTCCCGCTTGCGCTCCTGCGCCTTGGCGATGTCGACGTTCGCGGGGATTCCGCCCTGGTCCTGTCCGCGCATCATGTGCGCCGGGGGGACCGCCCCGTTGGTGATGACCTTCGGCATCGCCGGCTGCCCTTCCACCGTCTCCAGCCGGGCCTTCAGCACTTCGAGCTCCTTCACCAGCTCCGCGTTGCCGTCTGCCATCTTGGCCACGACCTCGTTGCGGGCGGTCTCGTTGCTCTCGAAGAGTTCGGTCAGCCGGGCGATGCTCTTGAGCACGTCCTGCGCAGCGTCGGTCTTCTTCTCGTCGCCGGCGGCCTGTCCGCCGGCGGTGGTCTTGGTGACGTCCTCGTCGGTGGCGGGGACGCCTGCGTCGGCGGACGGCTGCGGCTCGAGGTCACCGGAGTCGTCGCCGGCGGCGTCGTCGCCCTGGTCGGCGGCGGAGTCGTCATCGCCGTCCGGGCCGTCATCATCGCTGTCATCATCGCTGCCGCCGCCCGCGCCGGACACGGCCTGGATGTCGGCCGGGTCGCAGACGCCGATCAAGCAGCCGTCCTCGTCGAACACGGCCTGCAGCTTCGCGGGGCCGTCGTCGCCGTCGGCCTTGGCGATCCGGTCGCCGATCTTGTCCGGGGCGACGAGGCCGGCCAGCTGGCCGGCGTGGTCGTAGATCGCCACGCGGAGGCCCTTGCGGACGACGCCCGGGTGCTCCTTCACGACATCCGCCTTGGCGATGTCCTCGGGCCGCTCTCCGGCGTCCGGGGCCGTCTCCTTCGCGACCTCGTCCGGGGTGTCGGTGTTCTTGGTGACCTCGGCAGCCGGGGTCTCCTGAGTCTCGGGCACGCTGCCCTCCTTCTCCTTGGCGACCGGCTGGCCGCTGTCTGGTGCCTGCGGCAGGCTGGCGAGCACGTCGTTCAGCGACTGGGCGGCCTGCCGGATCTTCGCCTCATTCGCGGAGGACAGCACGCGGCCGGCCTTGCGGACCGCGGCGAATCCCTCGAGGACGCCGAGCGGGGCCTCCGCGCCGCCGACGGCCTTGCCGACGGCTTCCATCGCCTCTGCGGCGAGGTCCGCCTCGGCCTGCTCCCCCGCCGCGAACACGGCCAGCTGGCCGATGACGTAGTCGAGGGTGTCGGCCGCGTCCTGCAGCGCGCACGACGCCTGCGCGTCGTCCGGGTCGGCCGTGGCCGCCTCGATACCCTCCCGGTCAGACAGGAGCTCGATGGCGTTCTGGGCGCGGGCGAGGATGGACAGCCACTTCTGCGCGGTCGCGGCGTCGATTGCCTCCCACGCGGGGCTGCCGGGGTCGGTGGGGTCGCCGGGCATCTCCTCGTCCGGCGCAGCGAACGGCACCGTCGGGTCGAGGCCGTCCACGCCGTTGTCGAGGTCTTCCTCGTCGGGGGTGGCGGCGTCGAGGTCCAGGGCGTCCTTGGACACGGACTCCTTGACGCTGCCGTCGCTATTCCAGTTGTCCGGGATGAGGCTGGACTTCCCGAGCGACTTGGCGCGCTTGATGATGTGCTTCCGGATCGCATTGTGCGAGCCGGAGCCGCGGCCGACAGCGTGGATGGCGTTCTTGAGGTCAGCCTCATCGGCTATCGGGTATGACCCGTCGGGCATCGCAGCGCCTGAACTGCCCATCTTGCGGCGATCCTCGGCGCTGTACTTCGCCTTGACGATCTGCTCGTACTCGGCGCGGGCCTTCGCGACCGCGGCGAGCTCGGGGTCCTGTCGCGTGGTCGCCTTGTGGATGAACGCGGCGACGTCGGCCGGGGAACCGGTCAGCGTGATCCCGTTCGGGAGAGTGGTTGGCATCGTCACCTCACGGGGTGCTGGGTCTGGTTCGGATTTGGAGATGAGGCCGCGGACGAAGTCCGGGTCCAGCACGCCGGCGGAGGCGTCCTGCTTGGCGATCAAGAAGCGAGTCCCGTTGGCCGCGTTTTTAACGAGGTCCACCCGGTTCGGGTGAAAATCTGTGAGCTCGGACCACTCCTCGTCATCGGCTGGCGTCGTCACGAGCTACCTCCTGTGAACTTCCGGCGGCGTGCAATCCCCTGCGGCGACCAGCCTGTTATGAGTCCTTGCTGCTGCATCTCCCACGCCTTGGGTGACAGCACCGCGCCTAGAAGCCAGTCGCCCTTGTTGACGACGACGCCGTTGCCGAGGTCCCACGGCTGATCGGGCCGGTATATGTACGACTCGACCACGGTCGCGGTCGCTTCGCCGTCCAGGCCGGTCTCGGTGCCGTCGAGGTGAAACATGCCGACGACAGGGCCGTTCGAAATGAACTCCCAGGCCGCGAGCTCCAACTCTGCGGCGGACAGAAAATCTCGGCCGCCGTCCATGCCTTTGGAGATGCGCGGGTCAGGGCCGGCCTGGTATGCGATTCCGAGGCAGTACCTCTGCGGCTCGGACGCGCTCTTGAGCACCGCCGGGTCTACGCCTTCCTCGGCGTCCGTGACGGTGGCGATGATGTTCGCCGCAGCCTGCGGGATCGTGACGCCGGACGCATCGGCCGCTGCCCCAAGGTCGGCGAGCGTGATGTGCCGGTCATCGCCGTGATCGTTTTCGGGCTGATGGCAGCCGCAGTCGAGACAGATCGCACTCACCCCCGGTTCGGCGAGAATGGGCGGCCGAGGGACGTGGTGGCGCTAAGCAGGGATAAGGCTGCACCGACACAATGGATGCAGGGGTGGCGACGGAGCCTCATTGAGCGGGCGCGGTCCGGCGGCTTCCTCGGCGTCACATTCGAAACAGACCTTGTCGTCCTCGGCCGTGATAAGGCGGACGGTCTTGATGCCGTGGAACCGGTAGGCCCATTGCGCGGCGCTGTTCGCCGCCCGGGCGAGTTCGGTCTGGACGATCATCCGGGCGCGGGACGGGTTTGACAGCATGTCCTCGATGGCCTGCGTCAGGTCTTCCGCGCTGTCGCCGTTCTCAACGCCTTCGGCGAGCACCCTGGCGAGGTCGTGGATGCGGGTGTCGGCGATCGACTTGATCCGCACGCCGGCCTGGTCGAGCAGGTCGCGCAGCCCCTGCCCGTTGCGGGCCTGGCCGACGAGTTCCCGGGCCACCTTGGATGCGCCCGGTGTCCACGAGCCCATGTCCGCGGCGATGCTGCCGAGCTGCTGCCCGGTCTGCACTGCCTGCGCCGTGGCGTCCGCGCTGGCGCTGCCGATGGCGTACCCGTCGGTGAGCACTCCGTGCATGATGTCCGTGATGGCGTCGCCGAGACCGGTTTCGCGGTCCTCGAGCCAGTCATCTGCTTGCGCGGTCAGATCCTTGATCCGCTCCGGCTTGGTGCTGGCACCGGAGGCAGGCGTGCGCGCCATCCATGCCCGGACCAAGGCCCCGACGCTGAACGCCCCGGCGAACGCTGCGGCGAGAAGCGGCACCCAGTAGGCAGCCGTGTCGAGGTCCAGGTCCCACCCTGGCCATGCCGACTGCACGGGCGGCGGCGGTGGCTGCTGCTGACCGGCCCCGTCAGGGGCCTGAGCTTTTGGGTCGGCCTTCTCTACCGCTTCACTGGAGTCCGGTGAAGCTCCGCCGAGCAGGTAGCGCACCACCTGATCACCGCGGTGCACCGACAGGTAAGTGAACGTTACCGGCGTCTCCGGCAGCGGATCAGGCAGCGGGTCACCCTGGTCGACATAGGCGAGGGTGACGTGCGGCACCCAGCCGGGGTGCTCACTCGCCGACAAGTCCTCGAGCGTGTCGCGCAGGTCTTCCGCGCCGGGGATGGTGATCGCCGCCCACGCGGGCACCTGGCCGTCGCTGGAGTCCGATGGCGGGAACGCGCCGATGCCGGAGACGGTGGCCTGAAGCGGGCCGTCCACGGCTGCCGCAGCCTGCTGCGCGCGGTCACATGCTGCGGCGAACGCCTCGTCGTCCACGTCCGGCCCGAGGTAGACCACGGTCACGTGGTGATCCGTCAGGCCACCGGGGACCGGGGTGATCGTGCCGTCCGGAAGGTCCAGGCTGATCATGCCGGAGCGCGGTGACAGGCCCGGCGTGCCGTTCTTGCGGATGCTGGCGCGGCCTTCGGCGTTCAGGTGCCGTGCCATCGCCTCGCCGGCGTGCTCGAACCGGAAGTCGCGCCACTGCCCTGCCTTGCGGCGTGCGCGGGTGAACTTCCGGAACGCGGCGAGTTCCTTCGCGACCGCCTCATCCTCGTCGTCCTCGTCGTCGCGGGGACGCTCTCCGGGGCCGTCGTAGCCGTACACGCCTGTGTCGCTGGCGATGCCGGTCGTCGGGCCGCCGCCGTCGCCTGCCGCGGCTTCCTTGCCGACCGGCTCCTGACCGGGCGGCTCCGGCTGCATCGGCGGTGCCGGCGGAAGCGCCCTGTCGCCGTACTCGTCGACCGCGAGCGGCGCCTGCAGCACCGTCGCATCCATCACCCCGGGCGTGCCGGGGAACACCATCTGCGGCAGCGGGGCACCCGTCGACGGCGACATGGTTTCCGGGTCGTTCCGTCCCGCCACGCCGAGCACAGCGTTGAGCGGGATCGGGCCGCCGCGCTCGGTGAAGAACACGCGCGGCACCGGGTTGGACGCGTCGGTGGGCAGGCCGAACCGCATCTCCCGGACCTCGTCCGCAGACACCACGGCGGCGTTGATGTAGGTCTGGTCCGCCTGCGCCTGGGTCAGCCGGTCGTCCTGGTCCTCGCCGCGGTCGAACTCGAACTTCAGGGGCAGGCCGAGGTCGTCGACGAGGAAACGGGACAGGATGTCCTCGACGTACTCCATCAGCGGGAGTTCGCCGACCTTGTGGACTACGTCCGCCTGACTCTCGCCAGTGCTGTAGTTGGCGCTGTCGGTGAAGCCGAGGTCTGTGGGGACCAAGTGGAACGCGCTGCAGGTCTTCCGCATCAAGAACAGCGAGAACTGGTCGGTGAAGTCCTTCTCGTTCGTCCACGAGATCGCCGACCCGCCGGGCATCCACCGGATCTGGTGCTTGCGGGACTGATCGCCGTACATGATCGAGTCCCAGTACTCTTGCCAGTTCTCGATTTGGTCCGGAGTCCAGTTCTCCGGCGCGCTGGCGAACGCTTCCGGGATATTCCCGGAGGTGAAGCGCTCCAGAAAGTGCACCTGGAACCTGAGGTCGGTGTTTGAATTCAGAATGATCGACTCGATCGGGGCCCGGCCGTAAATCGAGTCGTTGACGGCGCGGAACGGCTCGTAGATCAGGTCATCCCGGGTCAGCCAGTCCCAGACGAGGCCCTGCACGTACTGGACGTAGGCCGGGGCCGAGTCCTCAGGCGGATTGCCCCAGTAATCAACGAGCGGCGCGATGCTGGTCCCTGACACGGGCAGCAGCCCGATGACCTTGCCTGCCCTGTTGCGGAGCCTGTAGAGCGACCCCGCGTCGTAGGCGAGAACGTCGTACATCCACGCGCCGAACCAGCTCTTGAAGCCGCGGCGGCGGTCCGGGGACCGGAGTACCTCAGTGGCGACGGCGACCGCGCCGGACACATCACCGGTGAAGCCGTCTGCGGGCACCAGGCGGTACTTGACGGACCGCAGCGAGTCGATCCTGTGCCAGATCGCGATCTGGGCAATGTCGTAGGCGTCGATGAGCCCCTTGAGGACGTCGAACGACACCCGCTCGTGCAACCGCGGCCGGGCGGCGATGTTGAACCCGGTGGCGAAGTCGCGGGTGCGGGGCTGGCGGCTGTAGCCGTCGTAGGGGGTGATGGGCTCGCCGGGGCTGAACGGCGAGTTCATCGTCATGTTCTGGGCGGCCTGGGATGCCTCGATCGCGGGCGGGACGGAGTGGCCCCACACTTTCGCGACCGGCACCTGCGGCGGTGCTGCGAGGCGCGTCCGTACGCTCAACGACGCCCCCTACATTCCTTGCGGCGGTGTCCAGCCGAGCGATTGGAGCGCCTGCCGGGTCTGGTCGTCCACCTGAACCTCAGCGGCGCCGAGAAGCAGCTTCAGCGCGCCCGGGCCGACGAGGGTGAGGGTGACGACCGGGATGCCGTCCGGGGAGGCCGACACAGTGAACCCGTTGACGGACTGGACCTGTTGGCCGTTGACCTTCACGTCGCCGGTGAACGGCCACGCGCCGTCGAAGCTGAACACGGGTGCCGTCTGGTCGGCGTCAGCCACGGAACCGCCTTTCGGCTGCGAGAATGAGCGGGTGAGACTTCCCGGACGGTTCCGTCCCCGGCACACCTGCGAATGCCGCGACTGCGGATCGCTGGGCAGCACGAGGCGCTGGCGCAAGCGGGTCGAGCAGCGCGAGGTACTCGCCGAGATTCAGGAAGCGCTGACGGAGAACGAGCGCGGCGAAAGTTACTCTGCGCGGGCAATCGGAGATGGCGACTCGGTCTCGGCCCGAGAATCCTGAGACCCGCGTGCACTCAGCGTGACGCCGCCCTGAACGCCGCGTCTCTCGCCGCCTTGCGTGCCGCCGCCGCGTCCAGCACCACCACATCGGCATCCGGGACGACGGACCCCTCTGCCGCCCCGGAAGACTCAGGCTCAGCCGGTTCGGCCGGCTCCCCGGTCGCCTCAGCCGCCTTCCTGCGCGCCCAGTCCAGCCACGCATCGGCACCGAAGTTCCCGGTCAACTCGTGCACGCTCCAGACAGCGGCGTCCATACGGTCCGGGCTCGTGCCGTCCGCCGGCGTCCACATGATCATCTGGTCCTCGAGCTTCGCCAGCGCGCCCACATGATGCACGCGGCCCTGCTCGTAGGCGGCTGCGACCGGCTCAGCGCGCTGGATCTTGCCGCGCGAGGCAGTGACCATCTTCACCGGCACGTTCGGGTCAACCTGCCCGATTGTGGACGCCACCATGTCCCCGCCAAAGTTGCGTTCGCAGACCACCCGGTCGGCGCCATGTCGATGGTAGGCGGCGATCGCCCGCGACGCCCACCCGTGCGGGGAAAGCTTGCACGACTCGTCGGCGAGGATGTAGACGTGCCCGTCGACGCCGAGGCCAGCGACGATGATGCCCTGCTCGTCAGAATGAGGCCCCGAACCGCCGGACGGGTCGACAGCGACCACGACACGGCGGAGTTCCGGCGCGGACCCCACCCGGTTCGCGTCGATCAGCGCCAGCGTCCACAGCGCGCCCTCAACATCCTCGAGCAACTCGCCGAGCAGCTCCTGGCGGCCGATGCGAGTGCCCTCGTATGCGGACAGTACCTCGTCGCGGAAGCTGGGCGCGAGGTTCGCGAGGTTGTCGTACGTAGAGCCGGTGGTGACCACGGTCGACGGGCGTTTCAGGATCGTCCGGGTGAGCGCGTTCGGCTTCGGGGTGGTGGTCACGACACACCGCGGCTGATCACCGAGGCGCAGGCCCAGCATCAGGTTGTTCCACGCGGTATCGAGCGCGTCACCCTTGCGGGCATCGGTCCACGAGGACGCCTCATCGCACCACGCCAGATGGTGTTGCGGCCCTCGGAGCTGGGACGGAACCTCAGCCGAGTAGGTGTAGGCGGTCGACCCGTTCGGCCACGTCACGCGCCTCTTCGTCGGCTGGTAGACGGGCCGGTTATCGCGGGCGATCGTGAGGATGCCTGAATCACCCTCAAGCATTACGTCGCGGACATCGGCAGGAGTGCGGCCGACAAGCGCGATCCGGATACCCGGATTGGCCGTGGCCTGTTCCTGCACCCACTCGGCAGCGGATCTCGTCTTTCCGCTGCCGCGGCCGCCCCGATAGAGCCAGCAAAGCCATGCTCCGTCAGGTGGCAGTTGCTCAGGGCGGGCGATGTCACGCCACTTCGGAACCTGTGGCTTCTCCCACTCGGCAGCGGCGGCCTCGAAGGCGAGTGCCGTCACGCGCGCCTCCGGCTAGTTCGCGATCGCCATCGACGCCGCGCGGCGAAGCTCCTCCGGTACCACCAGAGGCAGCAGAGCCGACTGCTCGGATGTGAGCGACAGGCGGTCTAGGATGCGCCTGATCACGCCGTTCAGCAGCTGCCCGTGTGCCTCGGCCAGTTTCACCCGGCGTTCCTCGATGCCCGCGCTGATCGCGGCCTTCGTCACGTCCACCAGGTGCTTGCGCTCCCGGTAGTACAGCTCCAGCCACACGTTCGGGCGAGCTGCCTCAGTCGTGTCGACGCCGCGGAACTCCGACGCCTGCTTGTCGACTTGCTCGGTCACGCCCCACACGAGGTCGCGATCCTCAAGCTCGGCGACCTTCTCCCGCAGCCACGCCACGTGGCCCGCCGTGTAGCGGACCTCCTCGAGCAGCGCCTCGGTCGGCGAGATGTCACGCGGCAGGCCATAGGTGGCGACTGCCTTGCGGGCCAGTTCCATCGCCGCAGCCTGGGCTATTACAGGCTTCGCCTGCTCGCCGAGGTGCATCCGGCAACTGTCCGAGTCGGCCACGGCAGGGCCATGGCAGGTGCCGCGTCCCCGGCTGCGAGGCTTGACGCATTCGCGCCTCTGATGCTCATCGCACCACCGGCCGCGCTCGGAAGGTTGCATGGGGTGCCACCTCCCGGCGATGTTGCATGGGGCTCAGTTGCCCGCCGGCTTGGCAGCGGCCTGGAGGGTGAGCAGCAGGTCGGCCAGGTCGAGTGGGTCCACGTAGCCGGGCCACCGTTGGTCGTCCCAGAGGTGCACGCCGTTGGCCGCGTAGTCGGCGTCACAGAACTGCGAGCACAGGAGGTGGTTGAGCCTGCTGATGTAGGTACGCAGGCCCGGGATGGGCAGCCGCAGGGCGTGGGCGGCGATGGCGACGTAGTCCAGGAACGAGTATGGGACGCGGGCGTGGGCTTCCGCCCAGGCGACAATGCCGTCTCGCTGCGCGGGCGTGAGCTCGATGAGGCCGGATGACCAGATCGAGTTAGGCAGTTCAGCCGGGGGGCATGGCAGCGCACGGCGGCCGCTGCGGCCCGGCTTGTCGTTGCCCGGGTAGGCGCTGATCGTGTAGCCGTACGGGGCGTCCGCGTCGGGCTGGCCGACGAAGATTTCCGCGTGATCGTACGGGCGCATCGCGCGTATCTTGGCGCGGGGCCATCCGTGTGCCAGCGCGAGGATCCACTGGCCGATCTCGATTCCGAGACCAACATCCCCGGCGATGGGGCAGCAGCAGAAGTCACCGGGCTGCACGTCGATGGAGGTCATCACATCCGCCTCCCGGCCGGCTTGAGCCAGGCGCCGTCGCGCTCGATCACGGAGGTCAGCTGCTCCCAGCCTTGCGGCGCGGAGCCTGCCCGGTTGCCGAGGATGAGGACGGCTCCCGGCTTCATCGCGGCGGCGACCTCGGCCTCGAAGGCGATCTCCGCCTCGGGCTCGCGGAACGGACAGTTGGCGAAGACGATGTCGTAGGCGTGATAGTCGGCATCCCGTACGTCGCCATGCTCTACGTCCGCGTCGAGCTTCTCGGCTTCAGCGACGTAGTGCGCATTGTGTTCCACGCCGGAGGCGATGCACCCGGCTCGTTCGGCGAACAGGCACTTGGTGCCGATGCCCGCTCCGGCATCGAAGAATGACAGCGCCATCGGCTCGGCGAGTTCGGCACCGCCGCTGATGGTGTGGCGGGGGTCGCAGCGGTGGAGTTCCGGCGGAACGTGGTCCCAGCCGTTGCAGCGCTCGCGGTGGGCCGGATAGTCATCCTCGCAGTGGCGCAGGGGCTTGCCGCAGAAACGGCAGTAGCGGGTGCTCGCGTTGATGGCGGCCGACAGCATGCGCCGGAACCAGTCGGCGGGATATCCCCTGAATCCCCAGCAGTCGGCGGACTCGCAGGAGTGGAGGTCACGCCAGCGGGATTCGAGCACCGAGAGGGCGACGAGGGCGGTGTCGTCGTCCTGGCTGGCGATCAGCTGGGCGAGGTCGGTGTCCGTGGTTCCTCCTACCGCGTCGCCGCGAGCACCCGCAGCCACGTCCCCAGCACCGCGCCGTGAACCCGGCAGGCTGCACGGGAGGCTTCAGGACCATCGCCATGGCGGGCGTGGCTGAGGTTATCGAGCGCGCAGAAGACCGCGAGGGGCCACGGCATGCACCTGTCCACGGCACCTCCGGTCAGGCTGTTGGCGTCCGTGGCTACTCCGTCGCTCGCGCGATGTCGGCCGCGACCTTCTCGGCGAAGTCTTTGGTGTCCGGCGCGACGCTGACGTGAGCCTCGGCGAGTTCCGGCTCTTGCCATGTCTGCCATACCGGCATGCAGATCCCGCTGACATGCCCCTCAGTCCAGCGCGGATGGAGTCCTTGTTCGGCGATCCATCTCAGGAACGCCCCGCGCAGGCTCTCCGTGTTGAGCGGGAAAAGGCTCTCGTCAGCGGGCAGTCCGATGGTGACGGTGACCGTGGCGAGGACTGTGTCCGGCGCGGGGATCTCGGTGTCGCCGTGGTGGCAGCAGCCGTTGCCCTCATGCAGGACGGCGCACATCTCATTGCCGGGCTTGAACCAGCGGTGGCAGAGCGGGCACGGGACCGCTTGCGGCTTGCTGAACAGGTGCATCACGCCACCTCCGGTGGTGCCAGGAAGATGACGGGAGGGACTGCGGCCGTCGGCCTGGTGCTGCCGCAGGTGACGCGTGCCGGGTCGGAGGTGATCCGGTCGGTGCGCGGCAGGTCGAACGGGGTCCTGCCGCAGCACGGGGTCGCGTGGGAGCCGTCCGGCGGGCAGCGGTGCGCGGTCTCGGTCAAGCAGCCAGCCTCATGTCGTCGGCCCGGGCCGTATCTCGCTCCCGGCTTGCGTGCCTGTCGTCGCGGACGGCTGAGCGGATGGCGACGACGAGGCCGAGCCAGCCGGGGCCGGCGAGCAGGACGGAGGCAATGGCGAGGGCATGCAGCAGCACGAAACAACCCGATCCGGGGAGAGAATTAGCAGGTGAGAGCGGTAAATTCGCTCACATGCATTATACCGGATCGCCCGTGTTTTCAGGCTGCCTGAGCGGGTCTTCCCCGCTCCCATTCCTCGTGTCCGCGGAGCCGTCGCGGGTCGTAGCCGCCTTTGGCGCGCCCGTTCTCGCGAGTCTTGCGCTCAGCGGCGCGGATGGCCTCGGCGGTGTGGAGCGGGAACCCGCGTTCGTCGAGGCCCTGCGTGGCCAGCAGCCCGGATGCGCGCCATGCGCGGATGGTTGGGGGCTTGACGCCGACGAGGGCCGCGGCTTCGCGGGTGGTGAGGAAACCGTCGGGGCGCGGCAGTTCGACCACCGCCCCCGTAAAGCACGAAACGCTCCCGGCCGTGAGGCTCGGGAGCGTGTGAAGACAACTGTTTCCTTCGAGCCAGATGATATACCCCATTAACGGCTGCCCGCCACTTAAGCGGCGTCGGCGAGCCGCCGCGTGTCATGCCCCTGCGCGCGGCACTCGCACGAGTCCCACTGGCAGTCCCCGTGGTCGCCGTTCTCGCAGCGCTTGCAGACGAGAATGCCGGCGCCTTTCGCCCAGGACTCGTACATGCGCACCCAGGCGTCGTGGTCGGCGCGGGACAGTTCGGCGCGGCAGGACAGGCACCGGGAGTAGGGCGGCTCCGGGTCGCCTTCGGCCCGCTCCCCGACGGGCAGCTCGGCGACTGCGAGCGCCATCTCCTCGCAGGTGCGGCACGGGATGCCGTCCAGCATTGCCGGGGGTGCCGGGGTTTCGCCGAGATGCCGGATGATGCGTCGGGACAGGGCGAGGATCTCGTGGCCGGCGTCTTCGCCTGACAGGTACGTGACCGCGTTGACCCAGCCGTCGCCGATGCGGCTGATTTCCAGGTCGGCGAGGTCGTCGGCGAGGTCGTCGGGCATCGGGTTCCCGGGTGCCCATGTCCATTCGCGGGTCATGTAGCCGTGCTGGAGGGCGAGCAGCGGGCCGGGAAAGCGGGCGAGCACCTCGCAGTCGGCGGCGACGGCTTCGGGGCTGCCGTGCGGGAGGCCGTGACGGACGAGAGACAGTTGCGGGACGGCACGGACGCGTGCCGCCCATCCCCCGGCGATGACGGCCGCGGTCTGCATGAGTGCCTCGGCGGTGGCGTCGATCAGGACGCGGGAGCCGGGCGGCATCCGGATGCCGGAGCGGGAACCGGACGCTACCGGGTCGGTGACGCGGGCGGCGAGCATCCGGTAGGCGCGGGGCAGGTCGGCGGCGGCCCGCACGATCGAGTCGGTACAGGCCGGGCAGAACGGCTGGTAAGTGAGGGCCGGATGCCACTCCCCTTCCGGGTCGCGGGTCGATGCGGCGCACCAGGTACCGCGAGCGCAGTCGCGCTGTCCTTCGGATGAGGCCGGGGTGATGTCACGTGAGGGCACGCGCACATGATGGCGTATGGAGCCAGATGGTGCCAACGAGAACGGACAACGATGCTGTCGGCACGCCAAAGGCCGCACTCCGGGGCGATGATCGCCGTAGCGGGGTGCGGCCCTTGATGGTCAGCGGTCAGGCCGCCGTGAGGAACTCGTAGTAGCCGCGGGCCTCGGCGAGGAACTCGTCCGGGGACTTCGAGCTGTCCGCCTCCCCGCGCCGCGCCAGCCGGTCGCGGTCGTTGGAGTGCGCGCGGGACAGCGCCTCCATCCGGGCATGCAGGTCGGTTTCGTCTGGCGACTGCGACACCCACTCCAGCAGCGGGGCCGCCGCCGTCCTCACGCGCGCCTGGTCCCGGTCCCAGGCTTCCGTGAGCCGGGACGCGTAGCGCAGGATCAGGGCCCGGTGGTGCACGTCCATGAGCGTGATGCTCGTGTCTGTCAGGTCGTCTTGCACTGTCATGGTCGGTTACTCCTTGGTGGTGTTGTTGCTGTCGACGATGTGCCGCGGGATGGTCATGCCTGCCGTCGCTCCCCTATCGGGATGATGCGGGCGGTGGTCACCAGAATTTCCCGTCCCGGTCGATGCAGATGTGAGGACGATGCCGGTGACCGTGAGGGCGAGCACCGTCACGACGGTGAGGATGATGCCGAAGACGTGCATGGGTTACTCCTCCGTTGCGTCGTTGTCGTTAGGCGCGTCGACCGTGTCGCGGGGGGCCTGCTTGGCGAGCCGCGCAATCTGCCGTCCGCGGCTGTCGGTGAGCCCCGCGTAGACGCCGGCCTTGGATGCACTGTGGCCCTTGTCGAGGTACCACAGCACCTTGGCCTCGCTGTCGAGATCGTCGGGCGCGGCCTCGTCTGGAAGATCCTGTGGGACGGTAGCGGACCCGGTAGCGGCGTCCTGCTTCCGGCCGGTAGCCGGGCCGCGTTTCCGGGCGGTAGCGGCACGCTTCTTCCGGGCGGTAATTTCCGCCCTGGCGGCCTCCAATTGCCGGGCGGTAATTTCCGCCCCCGCTACCGCCTCGGCGCACCCCGTTTCCGCCGCCTCGCGAGCGGCGCGCTCGCCGTGCAGCTCGGCGCGGAGTGCGCTCGAGGCTTCCTCGAATGCGCTGCGATCGTCCTTGCGGGCCTGCTTTGCCGCGGCGATCTCGGCTCGCAGCGATGCCTCGTGCTCGGCTCTGGCGGCTGCCTCGGCGGAGGCTTCGCGGGCGACATCGGCGGCGGTCGGGCCGTTGAGGATGAAGTGGACGGCGAGCAGCGCGGCAGCGTCGAGGAGTACTCCGAACAGCCACGACATGCGGTGCGGGGCGGCGTGCAGCACGACGGCGCCGGTGGCGGCGGCCGACATGTACATGGAGCCAGCCATGATCACGTAGGCGGCGACGACGGCCCACGTCCGGGCGCCCTCCCACTCGCTGACGAACTCCAGGATGCACATGGAGATCAGCAGCGGGACGACCCCCTCAAGGACTGCGAGCGGCACCGGCATCTGGCCGAAGCGGATGGAGTGGTAAACCTGGAACGTCATGGTCGTCCCGGTCATCAGCACTGCGACGATCCATGCGCAGGTCTTCGCGCGTGCGAGCGCACGGGTCTTGGCGGCGTGTTTCGCGTCCATGGGGTTCGTCCTCTGCTGCTGGGGCTGCGCCGGGCTTTGCGCCTCAGCTGGCGGTCCGGTCTCCGGCATCAGGGCGGCGCTGCGCGGTTCGTCGCTGCGCCGCGGCTGGTCTTTTGGGCGGCGGCTACCGAATGGGGTGTCGCCGTCCCCGGTGATGAAACGGCCGTCGTGGGTCATCTGGCCGCCACGGCGGATGAACTCGGCGACTAGCTCGTAGGTTTCGCCCAGGTCGGCGGGCACCTGGTGGAGCGCCTGCGCGGCGGCGGTGAGCCTGCGGATGAGCTCGTCGAGGATCTCTATGGCGCTGTCGAGGGTGCCGATGCGCCGCTCTGCGTCTGCGATGGCCTGCTCGGCGTCGGCGACTGCCCGTTCGGCCTGCTCGATCGCGCTGGCCTTGTAGGGGTGGCAGCCGTTTCGGCATGGCGAGTAGGTCGGCAGCGCCATCGCGGCGGCGAGGGCCATCTGGGCGTCTTGGAGTGCGCGGCGGGATCGTCCCAGGTCATCCTGCGCTTTGTCCATCGCCTCGGCGGCCTCGTCCCGGAGGGCGCCCGCTTCGCGGAGCCGCTCGCGGACCTGATCCTCAGCGTCGGTGACCGCCTCGAGGAACTCCACGTCGGAGTGGTAGCCGTCGCCGGGTCGTTCTGCCTGGTAGGCGGGGGTGCCTCCGGCCGGGTCGAGTGCCCGGACCGCGGCGCGCAGGCTGGTGACGGCTGCCGGGTCGACCCCGGATCCGGACGCCCCGTCGAGCACTTCCGTCACTTCCGCCGCGAGGTCGCTGGTTTCATCCAGCATCTCGGCGCGTGCATGCAGCGACTCCTCGCTACTGCTCATCATGTGTCACACCTGTCACTTGTGAATCGTTCGTGAGATTCGTTCGGCGGGCATCGGCAGAAGCGTTCTGAAATCGTCTGACCAGCCCATACAAGCAGTCTGAGAACGATTTATCGCCTCGCGCGCGTCCCCTTCTCATTGCTCGTCTCCTTGTTCGATGGCCCACGCGCGTGCGAGAACTTCACGGGCCTCGTCGTCAACGTCAACCTCGCCCTCGTGTACCGCGCGGGCGAGGTCCGCCAGGGTCTGGTATCCGTCGGGCCGGTCCGCGGGCGGGATCTCGTCCACCGCCGCGTCGGCGTCCGGGCTCGCTGGTTCCGGCGCGGCGGGGCGAGCGAGATACCAGCCGGAAGCCCGGCCGCGCTTGTCGAGCTCGACGAGGCCGCGATCGAGCATCGCGGCCAGGTACTGATACGCGACGGTCTTCGACACGCCGAGGGCGAGCCCGGCCGACGCGGCAGACACACGCCCTTCGTCGCTCATCATCTGCATGAGCTGGGCCACGGCAGTGGGCGGCACGCCCAGGACGAACGGGGTCGCGGCAGTGGGCGCGGGAGGCTCGGACTTCGACGGCGCAGGCGTGGCGGGCTCAGGCTGTGCTGCGGCGTTGCCCCGGGCGGCGGCGAGCCGTGCCCGCAGCCCGGTCACTTCCTGCGTCGTCTCGGCGTCGGCGGCTTCGGCGGCCGCCTCTCCCCCGTCGAGGTCCATGTCCGGCATGTCAGGGAGGCGCCAGTCCCGTAGGTTCACGCGGGACGCGACGAGGCTCTTGATGTAGGCGAGTTCCTCAGGCGGGACGCCGAGGAGGAACGCGCGCCCCCGCCCGGTGACGGTGCCTGAGTGCGGGTCGAATGTCTGGAAATACCCGGGTGCGCCGCCGGAGTATTCGCGGATGTCCGGTAGCTGCGCATCCGCGCCGGTCGCGTGGCGCGATTCGCTGTCGCGGGCCACCTTCCCGACGAGGGCCTCGCTCATGTTGGCTCGCACGGCGCCGCCGCCGATCGACTTGATCACGGCACGCTGAGTCGAGAGAACCAGGGCAATCGCGCTCTTACGCTGCTTGCTGGCGAGGAACTCCAGCGCCTGCCCAGCACCGGGGACATGCGCGACGATCTCATCAACCTCGTCAATGAAGATGACGAGGGCCGGCTTGTCCGGGGTGGGCTGGAATGTCGAGTGCCCGGTCTCGGCGAGGGTGGCGGACCGCTCGGTGACGAGCAGGCATAGCGCTGCCAGGATCTCGGCGATGTCGTTGCGGACGTTCTCGTTAGTCGCGACGGGGCCGCACCGGGTCAGCGCGGACAGCGGCTGCCAGGTGAGCTCGTCACCCATGTGCGCGCCGTTGAGCTGCAGGAGCCGCGCGTCCGGGCAGCGGGTCACGAACTCACGGAGGTCGTTCAGCACGGTCGACTTACCGGATCCGGTCATGCCGAACACGCCGAGGACACGGCCGCCGATGTCGGAGAACAGCTGCGCATACAGGGGGCTGCTGTCCTCCGGGCAGAATCCCCAGACGGCCGGGTCGCGGATGCTGGCTGTCTTCGGGAACCAGTCGAGGAACGGAGACGGATCGGACTCCGGCCACGGCATCGTCATCGGATGGTAGGCAGCGCTGCGCGAGGATACGTCCACGGTCCGGACGCCGATGATCAGTTCACCCGGCAGCCCGGTCGCGTTGGCGTCGACGCGGTTGTAGGGCAGGCCGAGGATGTGCTCGAGCTTCTCCGTGATCCGGCTGGAGTTCGCGGCGATCTGCTTGGCGGACGCGTTTTCGGGGCTGGTGGTGATCAGCACTTCGTAGCCGAGGTTGGTGTCGCTGCGCTGTTGGACGTGCCAGCCGCCGAGGCCGGCGCGGTGCAGGATCTGGTGCCACTGCTTCTTGAAGGCGATCTCGGCTGCGGCGTCTTCGCGGCGCTTGCGGGCGGCGATGACGGCCTCGTGCCGACGGAGCCACCAGTAGCCGCCGATAGACCCGGCGGCGTAGATGAAGCTGAGCAGGTGATCGGGCCAGCCGTACGGCGCCCACATGTCGGCGGCGGTGATCCATGCGCCGGCGGCGGCGGTGACGCCCGCGGCCTCGAATGGGGCGAGCCGCGGGTGCGGGGATTTCTTCCGGTGCCAGAACCAGGTCAGCCACGCCGCCGCGGTGGCGGCGCATGTCGCGCAGCCCGGGACGTAGCCGGAGATGTGGGCTACGTGCATTATCTCCGCAGCGGGCCAGGTGGTCACGATGGCAGGCAGCGGGAGCCGCTCGGCGGGCGCGGCCATGACCCACGACTTGAACCGCTGCCACGGAGACGCGGCGACCAGCAGGCGCTCGTCGTCTCCGTCGTCGTCATGCGGATGCCCGGGGAACGGACACGGCCGCTCCGGTGCCCATCGCTCCGGTGCCCGAATGGCCACTGACTTCCTCCCGCTTCTGGTTCTGGTCCCCCGCCGCCGGACGTGTGCCCGGCGGCGGGGGATGGTGGGTGTGACTTACTCGCCTTCGCCGGTGACCCAGCGACCGTCGTGGGTCATGACCCCGCCATTGGCGGCGTACTCGCGCGGCAGTTCGTAGTGCTGGGCGAACTTCGCCTTGGCGTCGGCCATCATCTCCGCGGCGTGGGCGATGGCGTCGGCGACATCGTGGATCGCGGCGGCGGCCTTCGGGTCGGCACCCTTGTCGCGGGTGAGGCCCTCGTACACCTCGACGAGCGACTCGCCGTAGGCGGCGACGCCTGCGACCTGTCCGCCCATCCAGTCGAGCAGGTGCCCGTCGTCTTCGGGGTCGAAGTCGGCGGTCAGGGAGACCACCTGACCCCACTCTGCGGGGACGACGGCGCCGGTGCGGGATGCGACGCGCTGCCCGCGCCGGTCAGGGGTGATGCGGCTGACGCGGCCGCCTGTCGTGATCGTCATGTTTTCTCCTTCGGTTGGATTGACCTCCGCGCGATCCGCGGAGGGGCTTGCGGGGACTGCCACGGGGACTGGCTGCGTGTCCTCGCCCGGCGTGCCGTCTGTCCGGGCATGCCACCGCGGGGCGGCCCAGTCGCCTGCCTTGTCGAGGAACATGAGCCCGTGCCTGCGGGCAGTGCGCCCGGCGGCATACGCGCCGCGGCTCCCCTGCATGGCCGCGAACTTGGCTGCCTTCTTGTGGTGACGCCGGGTCGTCTCAGCCGCCAGGATCGCCAGGGCGACGATCACCGCCCACTCGACAAGGACGCCGAAGACGGCACTGGGGAGCGCGGGCATGCCGCCGAGGTGCAGCCGCGCGCCGTGCTTCATGACCCAGATCGATAGGAGCGTGCCGAGCACGACTCCGGTAATGACGACCCGCTTGCCGACTGGGGGGCGCACCCTCAGCTCCGGGATCCTGTTCTCGCTGGTTGACATGGTTAGACCTCCGAATAGTCGTCGCCGGATCAGATGGGGAACTCGGCGCCTCCGGCCGCGCGCTCCGCCTCGATAGCCGTTTTGCGCGCCGGCCGGCAGCGGCAGCGGATGCCGGGCTCGGCGGTTGAACCTGCGGATCCGCTCGGCCACGTCGTCCGCGTCGCGGTATCCCATGGCGCGCAGGTCCGCGAGGTCGTCCGGTGACAGGCCTGATGGCGCGGCACCGATCGACGCGATGGCGAGCTTGCTGACTGGCCGACGGGACGCCCACTGGCAACACGGCCTGGCGTGCCAGCCACCGCCCGCGAGCGGCGTCATGGTGATGGCGAAGCGGCTGGTGCACCCCAGCGCAGCGGCCGCGGCGGCGTGTTCCGCCTCGTGCGGGATCCCGGCTTCCAGCCATGCCAAGTGCGCCTCGGTCGCTTCCGGGTACGAGGCCGGGATCGCGCGGATGATGGGCAGCAGCCCCTCAGGGGTGTCCGCGTACCCGATCGCGTGCGGCACGTCGGAGAACTCGGCCGACACGCTGAGCATGGCGGCGTCCGGCAGGTCCCGCAGGTCGGCGAAGACACTCCACGCCAGAGCCGCCTGATCGGCGCGCTGCGGTGCAGGGAGCGGTGTCACGGTCATGAATCAGCACACCCCCGAGTAGCCGTTGCCGGACCAGGTGAGCAGTTCGCCGGCGATAGAGGGATTGCCGCACAGCCCCTGACCGGAGCGCAGCGCGGCGACAATCAATGGGTAGTAGCCGTTGGCGAGGGTCATCGCTGTTGCCTGCGCGCCCTCGGCGGCTGTCGGGTAGTTCTGGACGCCGACGCCGTTGTAGGTGGTCGAGCCGGGCATCCGCTCTGTGGAGCTCATGGGATTGTTGGCTGCGTACGGCGGCCAGGACGGGTACTCGTGCGGGAACCAGGCGGCGAGCGAGTAGATGTTCGCCGAGGTGGCCGGGGCGCCGAGGTCGGCGAGCGTGGCCCGGATGAACGATGCCTCACTGCCGGACGTGACCGGGACATCGGTGACGTGCACGGAGCCCGGGGAACTGTGGTGTGTCACGACGCTCGTGGCACCTTTGCCGGCTCCGGCGACCGCGATGATCCCGACGATCACGAGGAACGTGGTCATCCGCGGATCCATGCGGCCGCCCCGGTATCGCCGGTAGTGACTTGAGTAGCGCTTCACCTGCGACCACCCGCCCGGCGCATCTGCCGCAGCCCGGAGACCAGGAAGCAGGCGAAGAAGATCGCGGCGACGAAGACGAACAGGCCGATCGCCGCGGCCGGACCCCCGGCTGCGGAGTCGGCGATCTGGGCGTAGTCCGCGCGCAGCCCCGTTCCGAGACGCGGCCCGGGGATGGGGCCGACGAGGGCGTCAGCGGTCCACGACCACACGATGGTGGCCGCGAACGACAGGACGGTCCCGGTGACGAAAGCAGCACGCGCGCCCATGGGTCAGCCCCTGGCCTCGTGCCTGCGCACGATCGCGTAGAGGACGAGTTCGACCACGACGAAGACCACGAACTCGGTCGCCTGGTACTCGGCGCTGCCGTACGGGCCGCTGCCGGCAGAGATGTCCAGCGCGTCGAAGATGTACGGCGGGACTTGGACTGCGGCAACCAGGCCGATGCTGGTGAGGACCAGCGCATTGAACATGGATGCCTCCTAGCAGCGGTAGAAGTCGGGGCCGGGACCTGGGTCCTCGGCGTTGCGGTCCGGGGCGGCCCATGCGCCGAGCTCCCGCATGAACCGGGCGAATGCCTTGCCGCCCGCCATCTCGGTGCCGTCGGATGCCCCGTCGTAGGGCACGACCGGGCCGGTGCCGGAGCAGTTCGCGTAACCCCATTCGGTCCACGGGTAGCCCGGCCACGCGGTCGCGATGGTCTGGCCCGGCCGCAGCCTCGTGCCGGCCCGCGCCAGGCCGGTCATGTGTTCCGCCACGTAGATCACGGCGCCGGCCTTGGGTCCGGTGGTGAGCTTGTAGGCGATCCACGCGCCGCCCGGCCAGCCGGCCTGCGTGGTGGAGGCGACGACGACGCCGCTGCCGATCGCCCGTACCGGCGTGGGGACGACCGGCTGCAGGTCGAAGCCCTGGTCGATCCGGTCGCGGACCCACCTCTCCCCGGCCAAAGGGTCGACGTAGCCGCTGCGGTCGGCCGTGACCGTCGCCGGTGACCCGCCGTGCTGGACGGCGGGAACCTTGAGGTGTCCCTTCGCGGCGAGCACGACGGCAACGACGCCCACGGCGACGGCAACTTCACGGCGGCCCATCAGGTCACCCGCGCTTCCGGCCGACGCAGGCGATCAGGTTCCCGGCCCCCGCGCACGACAGCACCATGGCGACGGCGAACGCGATCCCCGTGCCGTGGACGTGACGGTGATGCATCACCGCGAGCACGTTGTCCGCGATGAGCGCGAGGGCCAGGAAGGCGGCGGCGAGTTTGGCGTTCATCGGTCAGCCCTTCAGCTTTCCGGCAATCCAGATGAGGACTGCGACGGCGAGGATGACGATGATGGCCCGGGAGATGAGGTTCGCCTGCGCTGTCGTCACGTGGTGCGCGGCAGCGAGGACGAGTCCGTGTGTCACAGCCGCCCCCTCGCCCGGCGGGACTTGCCGATGCGCTCGGTGAGCTTGCCCGGGACGAGCAGCGCGGCGCCCATGGCACCCATGGCGGCGGCAGCAGGCCAGTTCCCGGCGGCAGCAAAGCCGATCGCCAGGGAGACCAGCGCGACGAGCGCCACGGCCGCCCCGATCACGGAGACCACCGATGTCCAGTTCACCGGCTCCGGCGCGGACGGCTGAGTCACTGCGACCCCCGGGCCGAGCGGTAGCCGCCGGCGCGCGGGGCCGGCGCGGACTTCTTCTTGCGCAGCAGGCTGAAGGCGATCAGGTTGAGGACCAGGAGGACGACTGCGGCGATCATCACCCCGCTGCCGTGGTGGTGTGCGGCGTGGCTGGCCATCATCAGGGCCTTCACCGCGATGACATCACCCACGATCAGGGCGATGCCGATGAGTGCTTTCACAAGGTTCCCTTTCGTTGTGCGGCGTTCGCCGCTTGTGCCTGAATCTGAAGCTGGTAGGTCACTGCTCGTCGCCCTGCCGGTCGCGGCCGATGGTCACGGCACCGCCCGGGTATGGCTGGTGGCCGGCTGAGGGGCGCGTCTCGCGGGGCGTGAGCGGCATGCGGCGAGGTTCCGGCCGGGGGCGCTGCAGCCGGCGCAGGGCGAACGGGGCGGCGACCACTGCGGCGACTGCGGCACCGGCGACGAGGAGAGGCCCGACGTTGTGCATGGTTACGACGCCTCCGCAAGGTTGTCGCGAGTGCGGGCGGCCTCGGCGCGCTTCTCGCGTGCCCGCGCTTCCCGGGCCGCGCGGGCGCGCTTGCTGCGCAGCTTGCGCCGATCCATCTCCGACATGCCGCCGAAGACGCCGAAGCGGATGTCGTGCTCCATCGCGAAGTCCAGGCACTGAGCGCTGACCTCGCATAGAGCGCACACCCGCTTAGCGTCGCGGGGTGCCTCCCCTCTCGCGGGGAAGAACAGCTCTGCGTCGACCTCGGTGCAGAGCGCCAGGTCGCGCCAGTTCTGCGGCTCGGCCCCGGCCAGCAGCGGCCCGGCCGCGCCGTCGCTCCACTGGAGGCTCGTGCGGGCGCTCATCGGCGGTCACCCGGCCGACGCGACCAGAACCGAACGATCGACACGATCACGATGAGCATGGCCAGGCCACCCCAGGTGAACACCGGGTGGTAGTAGGCGATAAGGGCATGGCTCATGCCGCCACCGCCGTCCCGGTCAGGGTGGAGCGGTCCTGCTCGTGCTCGAGGATGATCAGCGTCCCGCCCGGGCCGCCCTGGGTCGTCCAGGTGATGGGCCCGTCGGCGTGGGCGCGGGTGAAGCGGGACATGTCCTGCTTGGTGGCGATCTCGGTGACCGTGGTTACAGCGATCATGACGTCACCCGCACGGAGGCGAAGACGGCCGGGGCGAGCAGGGTGCAGATCGCGTCGCGCCAGTCGGCGGGGAGTTCCGTCACGGCGGTGTAGGCGTCGCGGAGCGCGGGCTGCAGCGCCGCCGGGAGGTTCGCCACTATCGCGGCAGCGGCGGTCGCGGCGGCGTCCAGGGCCTCCCGCCGCGCCGTGTCGTCGACCGGGTCGCCGGTGCCGGAGGCGCGGACAGCGGTGATCAGCAGCCCGGCGGCGATACTGGCCTCGGTGCCGGTCTCATACAGGTCCGACACGTAGACCTGCGCCTCCAGCCATGCCGTCTCGGCGAGCGCGGGGTGACCTGTTTCGGCGTGGCATGCGGACTCGGCGAGGTATCCGAGGAAGTCGGCGAGGCGGTAGTCCCGGCGGGTCATGACGTCACCAGGGCGAGGTGCCGCTTCTCGGCCATCGCCCGGTCGTAGCCGCGCTGTTCCGCGGCGGCGAGAGCCTCGACGGTCAGCTTCCGGGCGCGACGCCGGCGAGCCAGGCGTGACAGCAGCGGCAGGCGCGATAGGATCGTCATCGATCGTGTTCCTTTCTGGCGATCGGGCATGATTCAGCGCCCGCGGTGCAGCCTCACCGCGGGCGCTTTCGTCGTTTTCGGGGTCAGGAATTGCCGCAGGTGCAGGGCTTGTCGAGCCAGTGGTCGCACCAGATCGGGTGGTCTTCGCGCATGTGCGCGCCCCTTCGGTCGTGCTGATGTTCTGGGAGTCATGGCGGGCGGTCATCTAGGCCGCCTCAGCCTCAGGTCCGGCCCTGCGCTGGTCGCCATCCCCGAGCAGGGAAGCGAGTTCGTCAGCGGGCGGGAGCGCCTGATCTAGCAGCCCGACGAGGACGTGGCTCAAGGGCTGGCTCTTGACGAGGGCCAGCATGCGCAGGCGACGGTCAACCGCGGTGGTGATCCGCGTAGCCAGCCGCACGTCATACGCCATGGAGCGGGTCCTTCCGGATGGGCAGCAATCTTGCTTGCTGCATTGCTGTCCATCGTAACCCGCCGAATCGCATAACTCAAGCAATTTGCTCTGAGTATGCGAGAATGAGCGAGCCAGGTTCCGCATGCCGGTAGCGCCACCCCGTGCCGGTAAGGTGTCGGCCGGGGTGGCGTTGCCACGACTCGCGCAATCAGCGAGCATGGGAACGGCAATGCGGAACCAAGGAGGTACCTGCCATGGAGTTCGAGACCGTCAAGTTCCTGTGGAAGGACGAGTCGTCCGGCGGCGGTGGCTGCCCGTCGATCAGCGAGGTCGACGGCGGCTACCTCGTCAACGGCATCCCTGTCGGGGATGCGACCCACGCGAAGATCCCGCACACCGCGGACGGCGAGATCGCCGTGTTCGTGCCGGCGAACGTGCTCGACCGTCTCAAGGGCCGCGTATGACCCTGCTCAGCGAAACCGGGTTCCTGGACACGCTGCTCAGCTATGAGCACACGGCGTTCCGCCTGGAACTCCAGCGCTCCTACGCCGAGCCCCACGAGGCACCGCAGTACGCGGCGTTCCTCCGGGGCGACCCGCAGCCGGGCCCCGATGACCCGGACCTGCGGGACTGGTACGGGGGCGTCGCCGAGCATGCAGCGCGAGGCGCCCGCATGGAGCGCGTCCGAGTCCAGGAAGATCCCCCTACCGACTACCAACGGTTCGAGCGCTGGCTTGACCAGTGGAACATCGCGGCCGGCGAAGTCATGCGATACATGACCCGGCAGCGCGCCCACGAGGTTGGCCTGCTCCCGGCGGCCGGCAACAGCGACTGGTGGCTCATCGACTCAGCGAAGCTGATCGTGATGCGGTTCGACACCGCAGGGCGCCGGATCGCGAACGAGCTCGTCACCGACCCCGAAACCGTGCTCCAGGCGTGCAAGTGGCGGGACCTGGCAGTCCACCACAGCGTCCAGGCTCACCTGTCTGACGTTGCCGCCTGACCGAAGGAAACCCGTGGAATCCCTTGAAGAATGGCTCACCCAGCCGGGAGGACTGGCGACCCGCCTGCGTGACCTGCGAACGCGGGCGGGCCTGTCCGGCAAGCAGCTCGCCGACGCGAACAGCTGGGCGCAGTCGAAGGTCTCGCGGATCGAGAGGGGCCAGCAGATGCCATCGCCCGGCGATGTACGGGCATGGGCCGAAGCCGCAGGCGCCGATGACGAGACTCTGCGTGATCTCCTTGCCAAGCGAGAAGAAGCGCGGATAGCGCACGCGACTTTCCGCGACCGGATGCGCCGCGGGCAGGCCGCAGTGCAGCACAGCTACACCGAGATCGCCGCGTCTTCCCGGCTGATCCGCCATTTCGAGACCACATTCATCCCGGGCCCGCTCCAGATCCCGGACTATGCGCGGCGCATCCTCACTGAGATGATCGCGCTGCATGACCTGGAGATCGATGACGTTGATGCCGCCGTCCAGGAACGCATGGCGCGCGGCCAGATGCTGTACGACCCGGCTAAGCGCTGGGAGTTCCTGCTGACGGAGTCGGTGCTGCGCTGGGTGCTGGCCGCCCCGGCCGTGATGCGCGAGCAGCTGGACAGGCTCCAGACCGTCATCGGGCTCGAGCGCGTACGGTTCGGGATCATCCCGATGGGAGTCGAACTGGCGACGGCACCCCAGAACACCGTCGAACTGTACGAGACCCCGGAGGGCCTGATCGCGGTCGCGGAGACCTACATCGGCGAGACCTGGCACCGCGACGACGAAGCGGCTGCGTACGCCCGCGCGCTAGACCGGCAGTGGGAGGACGCCGTGGAAGGCGACGCGGCACGGGGACTGATCGTGCGGGCAAGAGACGCGCTGAATGAGTGAGACTCGGCGCGGCATTCGCTAGAACGCCCGTTCGGTGCCTTATGCTCACGAATGGCCGGCCGGTGCTGTGAACACCGGCCGGGCCTAACCAACTCCGACTACCCAGACACGGAGCGGTTCGCCTGCGAGCCTAACAGTCCCCGCGGCGGCGCTCCGGTAAGGAGACCTCTCATGCCGAAGCCACGCACGCTGCACATCGAACCGGGCCAGAAGTTCGGCCGCTATACCGTCCTCCGCGAGATACCGAACGCTGGCAGTCGACGCAAGGCCGAGTGCGAGTGCCAGTGCGGCACCGTCAGAACGGTTGACGTTTACAAGCTGCTCAGCGGGCACAGCAGTTCCTGCGGCTGCGCGAGGCGGGAGAGCCTCAACGCGTGGGTCAACTCTCCGGAGAATGTCGAGCGGCTTCGGGCTCTCCATCGCGACCCTGAATGGACGGCACGGAGGCTGGCTGCGTCCAACGCCCCCGATGCTGTGGCCAAGCGAGCCGAGGCCGTACGCACCCACGGGCTGACCGGCCATCCGTTGTACGACCTTTGGCGCGGCATCATCAATCGCTGCGAAAACCCGAACTTTCGCGACTTTCACCATTACGGCGGTCGCGGCATCAAGGTCTGTGCAGAGTGGCACGACGTGGCCGTGTTTATCGCGTGGGTTGAGACCAACCTAGGGCCGCGTCCCGCAAACGGATCCTTTGATCGCTGGCCAGACAACGACGGGGACTATGAGCCCGGCAACGTCAGGTGGGCCACTTGGAAACAGCAGGCAGGCAACCGGCGATCCAGCAGCAATCTTACGGCCGCAGGCAATCAAAGCTTGAACCAGATACGCAAGCGCACGGGCATGAACAGGACGGAGATCATCGACCGCGCCATTCGGCTCTACGACTTTGTCGAGGAGAATGCACCCGATCTCCTGCGCGCCGCCGGTTTGACCGGCGCGGATGAGAGTAACGCCGCCTAGCGCCTTCGGAGCGCGCCGTACCTGGACACGGCCTGCTGACCGATCGGGTGCGCGCTCGCAGGCTGCAGCGGCGCCGTGAGCGCCACGCGGTGCGGCTGCTTGTGCGTAAGCGCGCCTGAGACGAGATGCACGTTCAGGACAGGTCGAATGTGTTGAACATGCTGCACATACCCAACAGAAGTGTCATCCAGCCCCACAGATACGATCACGCGGCATGGTCGACCATCTCGATCCCACACCGCTCCCCCGGCAACTCGCATCCATCCTCCGCGCCGCGATCGAGGAGGGCGAGTATCAGCGGGGGGATCCGCTGCCGAGCGAGTCAACGCTCGTGCAGGAGCATGGGGTGTCGCGCGGGGTGGTGCGGCAGGCGATGGAAATCTTGAGGTACGAGGGGCTGGTCGTCACCATTCAGGGGCGGCGGAGCTACGTGGCCCGTACGCGCTAGCGGGCGTGGCAGACTTCCCTCATGGCCTTGGAGACTGCCAGCCGGCTCATCCCGTACCGCATGCGCTGGGCGCACCGTGCCTTTGCCGGGGCGTTCGCGTACTTCTGGCTTCCGTGCCCGCTGTGCGGGGCCTGCTTCGGCGGCCACGAGTGGCGGGACATCGACGGGAACCTGTCCAGCATCCCCGACGAGACCACGCCGGGCCTGTCGCATGGGATCTGCCCGGCATGCACGCGGGCGGGTCGCGCCGGGGTGGAGTGGCGTCCGGCGACCATGCTCGAGCCGGTCACCTTCGCTGATGATGACGACTCCGCCAGGCGCGTCCGGTTCAAGCCGGTCGGCGAGGACCAGGACATCTGGTGAACGAGGAGCGGGCTGAAATGTCAGTGCCCCGCCGTACCGTGCGGTCATGGCTGATGAGACGCTCGCCCCGCTGTTCCCGGACCTCGCCCTGCCGCGCCCGCTGCTGACGTACCGCGTGGTGCTGACGGTCCCTCGCGCCGGCGAGACGCTCGGCCCGGATGAGGCGCCGCGGGGACGGGGTGTCATCACCGCCTTCACTGCGGAACAGGCGGAGGTCGGTTTGGTGGTGAAGGCTCCGTCGCTCACGGAAGCGGCTGTGCTTGGTCTTGCGGCGTGCGGGGAGTGGGCTGGTATGCCGGGTGCGCGGCTGGATGTGCGGCCGGCGTCATGAGGCGCGGAAATGGCAGAGCCCCCGGCCTACCTGGGAATCTTGTCCTGGAACGTATCTCAGTCCCAGCATGGCTCACCCGTCGGCCAGGGGCTCATCGCCAACAACCGCAGTCACGGCGTCGGTCACATCCGCACACTCAGGATGAGCGGCAACTGTGCCGGAGTCAAGCAACGCGCCGGCGCTCGGGGCCGGCGATGGCGGGGCGTCGGTGAACGTGGAGCGAGTTTCCCTCGCTTGAGGGATTGCCCTTTGCGCGCGCCGCAGGTGAAAGGATGGGGAGCATGACGAATCAGCTGGCGGCCGTAACGCACCGGCCGGAGGACCGGAACGCCACCGAGGCGTTCAGGACGTTCGACCCAGACGGTGCGACGCTGGCGGATCTGGAGGCATTCATCCGGGTCCTGCGGGGGCGCGGCGCGCCGGACGACGCGCATCCCCGCGTCAAGGTGAATGAACACGGTGAGATCGTTGGCGTGGTCTGCGTAACGAGGCGGAAACCCTAGCCAGCAGCGAAGAGGGCCGCGTCACCGTACAGGGTGACGCGGCCCTCTTTCATGCCCTGGTGCGGTTTACCGTCCCTTGCGCAGTCCCGCCATCGCATCGGCCAGTTCCCTCCCCTGACGCGGGTACGGCACGAGCCGGTCCCGCAGCACGCCGAGCTCGCGCCGCATCCTCGCCGACCCGGTGCGCCTCGCGTACGGGATCACCTCCCGCGCCACGGCGACCGCCTCGTCCGGCTCACCGGACAGCGCGAGGTTCTGTGCCTGCCGCGTCATGAAGACGCCCCGGTCCCGGCCCGGCGGGATGGCGGGCAGCAGGTCGTCGAGCAGCGCGAGAGCGTCCCGGGCGCGTCCTAGCCGCGTGCAAACGGTGGCCCGCTGCACGTCGATGTAGCGGGGGCTGGTGACGGCACTCCCCCACGGGCTGCCGTCGTCGGCGCGGTCCATGAAGCCCGCGGCCTCATCCAGCAGACGGAGCGCCTCGTCAGGGTCTCCCCCGGCGATCGTCAGCCCGTGGGCCCGCTGCTGCAAGAGATGCACCATCACCCGCGGCCCGAGCCGGGAACGGTCCTGCAGCGCCTCGCCGGTGAGGTCCAGGACCGCGGCGCCGTCGCCCATGTCGGCGCACATGAACGCCTTCGCCTGGAGGCTGAAGGCGTGCAGCTGCTCGTCCCCGGAGCGCCGGGCATGGTCGATCATGGTGTCGTGCCAGCGGGCGGACCTGGCCATCTCCCGCTTGTCCTGGTGCAACCATCCGAGCAGCCCCGCGAACCCTGCTGCAGCGCCTTCGAGCGCGTTCCGGTCACTGCCCTTCGCGGTCTCCGCTTCCCCTGCCAGGGACCGGTACTGGGCGCGGGCGACGGTGAAGAGATCGCCGTACCCGTGGTTGCGCTCTACCGTGTAGTGGGCGGCGAGCTGGCTGGCGAAGTAGCCGAGAAGCTCCTGCGGCATGACGTGCACCTCTTCCGCTGGCGGCACCGGGCGGAACGCGGCTTCGATGACGTCCCCTCCGGCCTCGAGGGCGCCGTCGATGCGGCGGACAATGTCGGCGGTCCTCGGCCGGATGCCGTTGATCACCCGGCAGACGTAGGCGTGGCTGCGGTTGATCTCTGCCGCGAGTTTCCGCACGCTCATGTCGCGTTCCACCCGATAGCGTGTCACGACCTGCGCGAATTCGTCCATGGTGCCCGCTCCTCAAGTGGTGCCTGATTTTGGCGCACTAGAGCGGGCAGCGCGTCGTTGCTGACAACGATAGTCCGCGTCGCGCAATCATGCTGAGATGACACGCATCGACGATGATCAGGACCCGTCAACACCTCTCGTGTGGCTGTGGGATGCCGGACGGTGGTGCGGAGTGGCCGGGAACGAGCCGCAGGCCACGGAGGCGGCGGAGGCGCACATCGCCGCGTCCGGGACGGCGACGGTAGAGATGGCCCGGCTCGTCTCCGACGGCATGCAGACGGTGTATGAGCGGACCGGGGTCGGGGTCACGGGGACGCCGGCGGACAGCCTGGTGTCGTGGTCGCCGCTGAAGCGGGCAGCATGAGGCATGCGCGGGACGGCCGGGGCGGTAGTGACACCAGAGGCGACGTCACAGTAGATTGTCCGTCCCGGGCGCGGCGCGGTTGCCGCTGACCTGGGGCGCTGCGGCAGCCGTGTGACACGCATGTCTCTTTGCAGCGCTAAACATACTGACCAGTAGCCTCATGACTTGGGGGGACCGCCGAGTGGAGCCGGGCGCCTGTGCGCGCTTGTACGCTGCGTGGGCGCAGAGCAGGTGGTCCAACCCCGAGGACCGTGACCTCGCCGACCGGATCGAGGGGCTCGCGCCCGGCACCGCCGCCATCATCCGGCACTGCCGCGAGTTCCACCGGCGCGCCACCGTCCGGGCGATCGGGGAGGGCGCCGGGACGGTCATCTACGCCCCCGCCGGCCTGCCGGCCGACCCGGAACCGCACCTGACCAGGGACGGCCGCGTGGTGCCCGGCAAGCACGTGTTCGCCGACCCGGACCCGGGGATCGTCCTGGTCAACCAGGCGGTACGGGCCGTGCACGAACGGGTGCACTCGGTCCAGGGCTGGCCGGGCCGGCCGGACGAACTGCTCGCCGCCCCGGTGATCGCCGGATCGCCGGGGCCGTGGTGCGTCCACCTGCGGCTGGTGCTGCATTTCTGGCCGCCCGATACGTGCGCGCAGGTGATCGCCCGCTACGGCGCGCTGATGCCGCCGGGGTCGTGGCTGGTCACCTCGGCCGGGCTGCCGGGCGCGCCGACCGAGGTGGACGAGGTGTTCGCCGGACTGGGCGCGCCGCTGTACTGGCATGCGCCCGGGGACGTGGCGGGATGGGCGGAGGCGGCCGGGATGCGGGTGGCGTACTCCGGTGCCAGGCACCGGCCCGGGCGCCGCGGCGGCCTCGGGAAGACGATCGCCCGGCTGCCCTAGCCTGCGATGCGCAGGTGCCCGCGCCGGTCCTTGTCCTCGGCGTCCAGTGCGGCCGCAACCTCAGTCATCGCCCGGTCATAGCCGCCCTGATCCGCGGCGGCGAGCGCCTCAGCGGACGCGCGGGCGCAGCGCAGCTCCTCGGCGACGTTCCGCATCGCGTCGGCCAGCACGGCGTACTCGACGGGCCGGGGATGCTGGGCCCGGAGCATGCGCGCGCCCTGGATGTACAGGTCCAGGGCGCGGTCGATGCGGTCAGCGAGGGCGGCGGGGTCCGAGGCCATGGCAGTGTCCTTCGTGGGGTGCGTGATGCGGGTGCCGCCTGGGTCCCGGACGGCCTCATGTTGGAGTGTGCCTTGCGGTACTCCTCTTCATAGGTGACGTGTTCGGGGTTGTCTAGGTTTACCGGAACTTCACCAGGGTTACATGTTGGTTACCGTCCAGTCGAGGGTGGTCAGGCGGACTTCTCGTTCTGCCCTGAGCTTTTCCGGGTCGCCGAGCGGGACAGGTCCATCACCCGGATCTTCGCCGCCATCTCGGCAGGACGCTCACGTCCGATGATGTCAGCGGCCACGATCGCGGCCTTGACCCTGTCGTTCGCGAACAACGCGAGGCCGGCGAGCAGCGCCAGCTTCTCGTCTGGGGGAATGCTCGGGTTGGTGAGGGTATCCCATGCCTCCTGCCGCCGCGGGTCGCCTGGGAACAGCAACTCGGCGGCGGCGGCGCGGTCGGCGGTTTCCGCCCGGGCGTGAGCCGCCAGGGCGGCCGGCCCGGACGGGTACGGGTCCGCGGCGCGGTCGTCGCGAGAGGGGGGCGCGACGACCGCGGGAGCGGGCTCCATGACGGGGAGCGGCTCGAGGTCGCCGCCGGCGAGGGTGCGGGCGACGGAGCCGCCTGCAAGCCGGTAGGCGACTTCGACGCTGGCGATGGTGGCGGGCTCGTAGTTGTCGCGGCGCCCCTTCTCGATGTCGGCGATGGTCCGGGCATTGACGCCCGTGGCCTCGCTGAATATACGGCGGTTGGCGTAGGCAGGGTCGAGCTCGATGCGTCGTCGCAGGAGCAGGTCACCTAGCCGTTTCCATGTGCTGGCGGCTGATGCCATGGAACGGGCCTTTCGTGTGGCGGCTATTACAGAGCGTCGCTGAATCAGGCAGAGCTAGTCAAGCATGCCCGGTGTCAACTGTAGGAATTGCACGGTGCGTTTCGCCAGTAAACACGCCGGAAATTCCCTTCGCGTTACATGATTCCGGCCTACTCCAAACTGTTACCCCGCTGATTCCATGTAACCCTTGACTTGACTCCATCTGACTCCATAGATTGGCATCATGAGCGACATCGGGAGCCAGAACGGCGCCAAGATCCGCGCGCTCCGCGACGAACGCGGGATAAGCGGTGTCCAGTTCGCCGAACGCGTCGGGATCACCCGGCAGCACCTCCACAACATCGAGCGCCGCAACAAGCAGGCCGGCCTGGAAGTCCTCATCCGGATCGCCCGCGTACTCAAGGTCCGCGTCGACGACCTGCTCCGCGACGACATCTACGACGACCTCGACGGCGAGTCCGCGGCGAAGGCCGCCTGATGACCAAGAACGAGGCGATCACCGCCGCGGCGCCAATCCTCCGGGACGCGTCCGCCGAGCGTGACGCACTCGCCTCCTCCGAAGGCCCCCGGGCCGTCGCCGAAGCCGCGTACTACCCGGGCCACCCGGCCGGGTCAGCCGCGGCGATCGAGCGGCTGTACCGGGACATGCAAACCGCGGCCACGCAAAAGGCTGCATGAAAAAGGGCCCGCCGATGCAACCGACGGGCCCAGCAGAAGCCGGAGCGATCCGGCATCACCAACTGTATACGCAGAAACGGAGCGACACCCGTGACCATCGTTACGGAATTCCCGCGCGCCGGCACCCGGCAGACGGACATCACCGCAAGCTGGATCACCCAGCTGCGAGACCTGGAAGACCTGCTGGCGCAAACGCCGGGGCTTCCCGTCGACAAGTTCGGCAAGGTCACCCTCCAGCTGAACGTCACCTCAACCGCCGACGTTGACGAGGCCGCGGCCCTGCTCGGCGTCACCGCCCGCTGGAGCGACCCGGAGCACTACGAGGCGCGCCGCGAGTTCGGCCCCAACGTCGAGTGCCTCGCGTTCTACACCACCCCGCACGGCCGGGACGAGTTCGCCGCCTGGTTCTCCTACCGCAACTCGGTCGAGCCCAACGTGGTGCGGAGGGCAGCGGCGTGAGCACCATCGTCTTCCCCGACACGATCACGGTCACCGTCACCGCTGACGACATCGCCAAGGGCGAACCGGAAGAGTGCGGAAGCTGCCCGATTGCCATCGCCGCGATGCAGATCGACGGCGTCGTGGAGGCTGCCGTGTACCCGCAGCGCATGACTATCTGGAGCGCTGACCGAATGGCGCGCGAATACCACCTCCCGGACGATGCACAGATATTCGTCGCCGCGTTCGACCTCAACCTCGACGTCGAGCCGTTCACCTTCGAGGCGGTGGCAGCATGAGCATCCCGTTCCCCGTCCGCTGGAAGCGCGGCGGCAAGGTCGCCGAGATCGTGACGTTCCCCGGCGACCACGCCGACGGCCTCGACGTCACCGGCGCGCTGCAGGCGCTCCCCGAAGACGGCCAGAAGCCGTCCTTCACGCCGAACACTGATCCGGCCGCCACCGCCCCCATCCCTGTCATTCCCGCCGCTGACTTCGTCTCCCCGGACCCCGATGTCCTCGCCCGCGTCCTGAAGGGCCTGCAGAACCTCGGGCCGTCCAGGGGCGAGACGTTCCGCCGGGACTTCGCCGAGTTGCCGCTGTTCCGGGAGGCTGCCCGTGCCGCCGGCTGGTCCGGGCTGCACGCCGGGCCGCCCGTGCCCCGGTTCCGGCGCCTGTCCACCGACGGCTGGTACGCACAGGAGATGGCCCGCACCGGTTACGCGACTGAGGTCGCGCAGGCGCAGGCGCACGCGGCGCTCGCCTATGTCGCGGGGAACGCTGCCGCTGGATTCCGCCGGGCAGCCGGCCACGGGTTCCGGAGGGCAGCATGAGCGTCACGACCGAAGCCCCCGCGCACACCCTCGCCGACGCGAAGACCTGCGTCATCCGCATGCTGCTGGACCTCGCGGCGCTGACCTCGCCCGACACGTCCGAGTGCCGGGCCTGGGCCAGGTCCATCGAATCCCTGTGCCCCGACCACGCGCCCGCCGCTGCCTTCACGGACAAGTACATCGCCGCCGCGGCGGCGGTCCGGGACGCGCAGACCGCAGACGCCATCCTCGCCATCCTCATCGACGCTACGGAAGGCGGTGACCAGTAATGGCTCTCCGAACCAGAAAGCCCACCGGCGCCGTCCCGTGGCCGCTCGTCCTCATCGAGGGCAGCGAGAAGACCGGCAAGAGTTGGTCCGGGGCAGTCCTCACCGCCTCGGACAAGGTCGGCCGCTGCTTCTGGATCGACCTCGGCGAGGGCGCAGCCGACGAGTACGGCGCGATCCCCGGCGCGGACTACGAGATCGTCGAGCACGACGGCTCGTTCTCCGACCTCTACGGAGCCGTCGCGGAGATCCGCGACCTCGCCGCCGCGGCGCTCAAGGACGGCGCGAAGCCCGTCGTCCTGGTCATCGACTCCATGACCGCCGAATGGGACCTGCTCAAGGACTGGGCGTCGGACCGGGCGAAGTCGTCGAAGTTCAACCGGAACAAGCTCGCCCAGGACCCGCACGCCGAGATCCGCGTGTCGCAGAACTACTGGAACGACGCGAACGCCCGGCACCGCAAGCTGATGCGGCTGCTCATGACCTTCCCCGGCATCGTCGTCATGACGGCCCGCGGGAAGGAAGTCGCCGCGGTCGGGGACGACGGGCAGCCGGTCGAGGGCAAGAAGGAATACCGGGTCGAGGCGCAGAAGACCCTCGGCTCCGACGCCTCCGTCTGGGTGCGGCTGTCCCGCAGCCACGGCCCGGCCGTCGTCGGTGCCCGGTCGGTGCACTCCGGGATCCGCCCCGGCATCGACGAGCCGAAGACGCTCCCCGACGACTGGTCGCTGGAGTGGCTGATCTTCGATGCGCTCAAGTGCGACCCGGCGAAGGCTCACGTGCGTGACCTGACGGAGCCGAAGTCGGACGTGGTGACGCCGGAGCACATCCGCGACGAGGCGCTGGCGAAGGACACCGGGTTCGCCCGGATCCGCGAGTTGTACGCGGAGGCTGAGCGGCTCGGCTACGACGACGTGACCATCCACGATGAGCGCGGCGCGGAGGAACTGCTGCTGACGCTGCTGAAGCGGCTCGGGGACGCGAAGCGCCCGGCGCCGAAGCAGGGCACCGGCGAGCAGCAGCAGGCGCATCAGGCGAAGCCGGAGACGGCCCCGGAGCAGCCGGCCGAGGCTGCCTGGGACCTGGACCAGGCGCTCGCCGCGGCCCCGGTCGCCAAGGACCGGGACGAATGCGTGAAGCTCTGGCACCAGTCCGCAACGGCAGTCAGGGCCGGCCAGTGCAGCACCGCCGACGCCGAGCGCATCCAGGCCCTGCTCACCGCCCGCATGGACGACCTCAAGAACGCCGAGCAGCCCCCGGCCGCCCTTGACCCGGAGGACCCGTGGGCCGTGAGGGTCGAGGAGATCCAGACCGCCTCCGACGCCGAGATGGCCATGAACGAACTGCTGGAGGCGTTCAAGGGCGGCCGCATCGACGAGACCCGCGCGAACACCATCCGCAACGCGATCAGCGCCCGCGCGGCGCAGGTCGCCGATGTCCTCGAAGGGCAGGTCGCAGCATGACGCCGCGCGATCACGCGCTCCGGGTCGCCGTCCTCGAGGCGCTGAAGGAAGCCGTCGCCGCCGAGTATGAGAAGAGCCGCGCCGACGCCGAGGAAGTGTTCGCCGAGCACCGCCGCCAGGGCAACCCGCAGCAGGAAGTCCTGCTGCCGGACGGGACGGCCATCGGCAAGATCTCGATCAAGGCCGGCGCTCCGAAGGTCGTCGTCGACGGCGAGGCGCTGAACGCCTACGTCCGGGAGGCCAACCCGGAGGCGTTCGAGGAGTACCTGATCCCCGGTGCGGCTGAGCGGCTCGAGGTCATCGCCCTGGTGAAGGAGGAGTTCCCGGACCTGGTGGCCGAGCGGATCCGCCCGACGGTGAACGCCGCCTACATGAAGCAGATCCTCGAAACGCGCGGATTCGTCGGCGACGTGGAGTCCGGGGACGGCGCGGTGGTTGCCGAGGTAACCCCGCGGCCCGCGACGGGAGCGTTCGCATTCACGGGCACGAAGGGCGGCTCCGTGGTGCGGCGGCAGACGATCATGGCCGAGCTTCAGGCCGGGCGGCTTCGTGACATCGCGTTCGGCGACATCCTCGCGATCGAGCCGCCCGAGCCAGTCCCGGCACCGGCGGAACCGTTCAGCGCCCCGTTCTGTGACGAGCACGGGTTCCTGAACCCGGAACTCGCCGCAGCCCACGCGGTGCTCGTGCAGGGCGGTTTCTCCACGCCGCCGCGTGAGGCGTACCGGATGCTCCGAGACGGCGGCGTGGCTGCCGAGCGGGCGCGGACGTGGCTGGAAGCCAACGGACTCAACCCGGCCGACCCGTCCGGGGAGGACGCGCCGTGGCCGCTGCAGCAAGACAGCGAGGCGGCGTGAACGCCTACGGCGGCCGGGACGACAACCCGGCCGCCATCGGGCGCCGCATGGACGAACTGGACGCCGCGATGGATGCCGCGATCAAGGAGTACGGGCGGCTCGGCGAGGCCGCAGCGCAAGCAGCCAGCGACGAGGAGACCGCCTATGCGAAGGCGTTCCTCGGCGCGGAAGGGTCCATGGACATCCGCAAGCAGTTGGCCCTGCTGCAAACCGTCAACGAGCGGTTCATCCGCCGTGTCGCCGATCACCAGGTCAAGGTGCAGGAGAAGGTGCTCTACCGGCTGCATGACCTGGTGGACATGACCCGCAGCAAGGGCGCGAACATCCGCAAGGAGATCGAGCTCGCGCAGTCGGGGGGTCGGCCGTGAGCGTCCGGATCCTCATCTTCGGCGCGCCAGACGAGGTGCTGGAGGCGGTGAAGCGGCAGGAGCAGGTGCTTGACGTGGTCGGCCGCTCCAACCCGCGCAAGTCCCGCCAGAAGCCCGGCGAGGTCGTAGTCCACATAGAGGCCGAGGTGATCGACCGTGGCTGAGCTGAACCGCTCGAGGGGACTGCAGCGCAAGACGCCGTTCAAGACCGCCGCGACGCTGACGGTCACCACGCCGATGCGTCCCTGCGGCCACCGCTACGAGACCGAGGACGAGGCGCGGCGCAGCAAGCGGGCCCAGCGTCCCGGCGCGGAAGTCTCCAAGTGCATCGACAAGCGGTGCGGCGGCTACCACGTGCGGGTGCCGCAGAGCCGGACGGACACCGGGCCGGATGCCGCCACCAGGGCGGCGGTCTACCTGCGCGACAGCTACCGCTGCGTGTGCTGCGGAACGTCGGTCGTCGGCCGCCCGCATTCCGTCGGCCACCGCAAGCGCCGCTCACAGGGCGGCAGCAACGACTCGTCCAACCTGGTCACGTTTCTCGGCCTGGGCAACGGCCTCCTGCCGAACGACCACCACCACCGGATCGACTCCCGCCGCGACCCCCGCGACGAGGCGCGCGGCCTGACCGTCCGCTCGTGGCTCGACCCGGCGCTCGTCCCCGTGGTCATCACGCTGGCGGACGGCAGCCGGGAGAAGGTCTGGCTCGGCGCCGATGGCAGCTACCTGTTCGACTCTCCCGCGGAAGGCGGCGAAGTGGCGTGACCGCCATCGCGTCCCTCGTCGCCGGCATCCGCCGCCGCAGGCAACTCCGCCGCCGGTACGCCGCGGCGCTACCCGTCATCCGCCGCGCCACCGAGGCCGGCGACCCGTCCCGCATGAGTGAAAGGGGCGAGTCATGCTGATCGCCGGAATCTTCCTGCTCATCTTCCTCGTCGTCGGCATCGCCGCGTCCCTCGCGGTGAACGGCAAGAGCCTGAGCCAGATCCTCGACGAGGACGAGTCGGAGCGGAGGCGGTCCCAGTGACGCGCAGCGGAGGCCCCTTCGCGCTCGCGCGCCGGATGGGCAAGCGCAAGACCGTCCGGGCCGGCCTGCGCTGGTGGCTGCCCGCACGGTTCCGGCGCATCCCGGAGGCAGCGAAGGGCGTGCAGCTATGGCCCGACGAGAAAGCGGCATGGAACGCCGCGCGCCGAGCCTGGCGCGACAAGGCCGGGACCGCGTCCGTCGCGGCTGCCGAAGAAAGGGCCATGCAGATGATGCGGGAGGCGGGACGATGAGCGACAAGACCGGCATCGAATGGACGCGCGGCGACGACGGAACCGCCGGCGCGACCTGGAATCCCGTCACTGGCTGCGAGAAGATCAGCGCCGGGTGCGACCACTGCTACGCCGAAACATTCGCTGAGCGGTGGCGCGGCACGCCCGGCCACTACTTCGAGCGCGGCTTCGATGTGCAACTCCGGCCGGACAAGCTAGACCAGCCGCTGCGCTGGAAGCGGCCAAGGCGCGTCTTCGTCAACTCGATGAGCGACTTGTTCCACAAGGACGTGCCGGACCTATACATCGCCAAGGTGTTCGCGGTGATGGCTATCGCCTCGCAGCACACGTTCCAGGTGCTCACCAAGCGGCACGCGCGCATGCGGTCGCTCGTCAGCAGCCCCACGTTCGGCGACACGGTGCTGGACTACATGTCCGACTTCCCTGGCGGCGAGCAGGCGAAAGACGAGCAGCGCGTTCCGTGGCCGCTGCCGAATGTCTGGCTGGGCGTCTCTACTGAGAACCAGCACTGGGCAGACATCCGCATACCGGTGCTGCTGGACACCCCGGCCGCCGTCCGGTTCATCTCGGCAGAGCCGCTGCTGGGGCCGATCGACCTCCACGGACCGATCGTGAACGGGCACCGGCCGCGCCTGACCTACTGGCTGGACGGCCGACCCGGGTGGGGACCGGAGAAGCGTGAGCCGAGCGGACTGGTAACGCGAAAGATAACTGTCGGCCCGGCGCTCGACTGGGTGATTGCCGGCGGAGAGTCAGGATCGGGCGCTAGGCCGATACATCCGGACTGGGTGCGATCTCTGCGTGATCAGTGCGCGGAGTCGAGCGTCCCATTCTTCTTCAAGCAGTGGGGCGCATATGCACCGTGGGCACCCGAGGACTTCTCGGAGCCAAAGGGGGCAACCGTCGTCTACCCGGACGGCGACACCGGCTGGGTGGCCGGCGACGAGGATCACCTGACGAACTGGACGCGCGGGCTGCCCGAAGGCTGGGCATTTGCAACCCGGGTCGGCAAGAAGGCTGCCGGGCGCGTGCTGGACGGCCGGACCTGGGACGAGTTCCCGCGTACCGCTGAGGCGGTGAGCGCACCGTGAACATCCAGGTTTTCGAGAACCAGGAGTTCCAACTCCACGTCACCCCGGCCGGCGATTCGTTCCGCGTTGATGCCCCAGGCCTAGCTAAGGCACTCGGCTTCCACTCGGCCCGCGACATGGTGCGATCAATCCCAGACTCCGAGAAAGGGTGGGAGATAGCTCCCACCCTTGGTGGCGACCAGCGCGCTTGGTACGTGACCGAGCCGGGCTTCTACCGGGCAGTAGGCCAGCGGCAGGCAATACGGATCAAGGACGCTGCGGCTCGCGAGAAGGTGACCCGGTTCCAGGAGTGGGTTTACGGCGAAGTGCTGCCGTCCATCCGGAGGACTGGCGGCTATCAGACCTCCGCCACCGTCGCGGTGACCGCCACGGACCCGCTGCGGGATCACCTCGCAGAGATCGCCTGGAAGCAGGCCAACCCGGGCCGCATGGCAGGCCGCGTCCTCGCCAGCATCCGCTGGAACAACCCGCAGCAGGGAATCGGGGCATTCGGCGAGTTCGCGGTCCAGCTCGAATTTGACCTTAACGCGCTAGCCGTCGAGGGAAGCAGCGGGAAGGCAATCGGCCGCGGCGATGAGGCGGCGACGGCATGAGCGTCCTCGACAGGATCGCCGACGGCCTCGCCGCCTGCCTCGACAAGACCACGCCCGACCTCCTCGCTGAGGCCGAACAGCGCGAAGCCGAACGGCGCCAGTCCGCCCCGGTCGTCATCTCGACCCCTCCGTACGTGCCGCGACTGGGCCGCGAGGAGTGCCCGCAGGCACCCGACCCGGTTGTGTTCGGCATCCCGTGGCATCGGTGCGCGTGCGGCGCCCAGGTCGCCGACACCGCTCTCGGGTGCTGGAACTGCACGGTCTGCGCCGAGCCGGGGCTAGCGGCATGAACACCAGAGGAGAGGGGCGAGCGGTGCGCGACATAGAGCAGTTCCAGTTCGGAGACCGGGAGATCCGCGTGATCGACCGCGATGGCGAACCATGGTGGGTCGCACTCGACGTCTGCCGGGCACTCGGCATGAGTGAGCCTCACCGGGCGCTGAGCCGCCTGGACGACGACGACCGTCACAGTATGACGGTCCTAGACGGTCGCGGTATCCCGCAGCAGACGACCGTCATAAACGAGCCCGGTCTCTACACGCTGATCCTGCGCTCTCGGAAGCCGGAAGCGGTCGCATTCAAGCAGTGGGTGACGCACGAGGTGCTGCCATCCATTCGCCGCACGGGTGGCTACCAGGCCGCACCGGCCGACGTCGACATGACCGTCACCCTGCGGTTCGCCGAGGCGTGGCACAAGGAGCATGTCGTCCCCGCCTCAGGGCGGATCCTCGCCTACCAGCGCTGGAATAAGCCACAGGAGGGCATGAAGGCGTTCGGGGAAATCTGCGTACAGCTTGAGCTAGACATAGCGCCCGGCACGGCAGGCGAGATCACCGGGGCCGACAATGACTGACCCCACCCTGAAGACGGCCGGAGCCGGCCACCGCACCCCGGCTCCGGCGCCAGACGCGGCGGTTGAGGACGCTCCCGCCGCGGCCCCGGGCGCGCGCCCCCCGTCGCGCGTCCGGGGTAACACCGGCACGTCTCGCTCCCCCGGGCGGGGCGTGCCGGCCCAGACGTCCTCGCCCGCGCAAGCTGATCTCACCGAGACAGCACCCACCCG
>Ga0335072_10000562_pt1 | contig 70020 bp, 52 predicted proteins | sample Lox_Sample_21_FD_206725 | JGI IMG/M metagenome (GOLD analysis project Ga0335072, IMG submission 206725) | Soil microbial communities from Loxahatchee National Wildlife Refuge, Florida, United States - Lox_Sample_2.1 | ecosystem: Environmental > Terrestrial > Soil > Wetlands | place: USA...
ACCAGCTGCTCACTTTCAACGACGATATTCAGGGAACAGCATCGGTTGCCCTGGGGGCTATTTTGGCTGCCGTCGCGGTCACCGGCAATGATCTGAAAGAACAACAGATCGTGATGTTGGGAGCGGGTTCGGCGGGCATCGGAGTCGCGGATGGCCTGTATGCGGCCATGAAAGGCGACGGGCTCAGGGACCATGAGGCACGCAGTCGCTTCTGGGTCGTCGACAAAGATGGCCTCCTGCACTCCGGCCGAACGGACCTGACCGCGGAGCAGAAGGTCTACGCCCAGCCGGAGAGCCGCGTTACGGCATGGCCTCGGCCGGCCAATGGAAAGATTGGTTTGGCGGACGTCGTTCGAAACATTGATGCAACCATCCTGATTGGCCTATCGACGGTTGCGGGCGCCTTTTCGGAAGCCGTCGTCCATGAAATGGCGCGCAAGGTCGCGCGGCCGATCATATTCCCTCTGTCGAACCCAACTTCCCGGTCGGAAGCGACCGCCGGGGACCTGATTCGCTGGACGTATGGACGGGCCCTCGTGGCGACGGGCTCACCTTTTGCGGCAGTCCGTTATGGCGGCCGGACCGTGCAGATTGCGCAGTGCAACAATGTCTACATCTTCCCCGCCGTTGGGCTGGGCGTGGTTGCCTCCGGTGCGCGCCGCGTTACCGACGCCATGCTGCTCGCAGCAGCCCGATGCCTGGCCGCACATTCGCCCGCTCTCAAAGATCCTTCCGGATCGCTGCTTCCTTCGCTGACCGAGCTGCGGCGCGTTGCGGTGGAGATCGCAGTCGCGGTGGGTATCGAGGCACAAAAGGACGGCGTAGCTCCAGACGTCAGTGAAGACCAGTTGCGTCAGAGGGTGCAAGCGGCGCAGTGGATTCCGACTTACACAATACTGCGATAACATCACCGGAAAACGAAGTGGGCCTGTCACAGAACGCGACGTCGAGTCCGCTGCACTCGGTCTGAGCGGCGCGCGAAGCGTAGCCGTCCGGCCTCGCCCTATGCCCTTTCTTTAACATCCTGATCGGCTGGGTCCCGATAAGCGACGTCGAGCGAAGACGCCAGAAAAACCAAGAACATTCGATCGGTGGCTGCCCTATGGGATTCGATTTCCTTCACGGATTAGAACTACCGTCGGCTGATGACTGGGCGCGGCCTGCTCGTCGAGCCAGCAATAGCTGGCAATGATTACCAGATCGCCGGCCGCAGCCAGCCGGGCGGCAGCCCCATTGACGACGATCTCGCCCAAACCGCGGCGGAGGGGCAGAGCGTAGGTTTCGAATCGGCTGGCGTTATTGAGATTCCAGAGATGGACTGCCTCAAACGGGCGGATGCCGCTTGCATCCAGAAGATCCTCATCGATTCCGATACTTCCCTCATAGTGAAGGTCAGCCCCTGTGACGATGGCTCGATGAATCTTCGATTTCAGCATCTTTATCAACATTGTCCAGATCCCAAACCTTCACTTTGCAAGATGACGAGGACAGGTCAGCGTTAGAGAGCCAGCGATCCGGCGTCTCGCTCGAGGCAATTTCATTCCCTCATCACCGCAGAGGGATTTGCGGGCGCAGTGATTGTTCCGACTGCGACGGGTCCCGACCCATGATGCAGGTTCGGCGAATTAAATTCCCTGGCGGTCGCGATGCGCCGCGCGGCCATAGAACAGAGCTGCTCGACATTGGCATCGCTCAGGGAAAGTAGCAGGGCTGTATTCCGACGCGAATAGCGGAGGATTTCGCGCAAATAATAGACGGACCGCTCGGGCCACGGAAGATTGCCGACAAGCGAGTTGCCCTTCGGTCGGTAGCTTTCCTCCGGGGAGCCCGCGGTTCTGGAATTCGCAGACTTGCGATTCTCAGCGACTGCGGTCTTAATGACTGCTCTTAGCGCTGCGGGATATCCGAACTCCACATGGAAGGACGAACCCGCCAAGACGGCCAGCGCCTGGTTCAGGATGACCCCGGATGACGCATCGTGATCAACGAGCATATCGGCAGCCATAGCGAGCGAGGCGTGCTGCTTCTCAAAGAGTGTTTTCCAGGCATTCTCTTCGTGTTTCACTTGGCCTCCCACCCCGGCTTCGTCTCAGGGAAATGAGATCGGAGTTGATGGTTTCGGTCACGGCAGACTGTCGACGATTGGATACCGGCGACAATCTGCCACTCGATTCCAGCAACCTTCAGAATGCAAGCCGTGAACCACAGCCATCGTCATCTCAGAAATCCTTTGACTGATGGCGGATCAATCAATCCGGGAAAGAAGAAGTTGCGTCTGGAGGCTGGTGTGGGATGGACCGCGGAAATGCCGTCATGCGTTTGACGATGATGGTGCCAATTACCTGGCGCCTGGTAGTGAATGGGCACGGCACCACCAGTCAGCAGAAATGTCGTCCTTCGATGCCCGCTCTGTATCAGGCACTTGCCCTGTCAAATACTGCAGGCGAGATATGGCATGCGTATTGCTTACAGGGTGAGGCGAGCACGAGGCTTCAAGGGAATGGCTCAAGCGTCGGGATTGCACCAATCTGCTGTTCGGACAAAACGGCAGAATGCGCATTTCCCAGGAAGAACAGAATCGCTCCCGCGTCGGGCAATATCGTCAGAGGCCCAGGCTCGGACCCATGCCAGCGCGGGCCGTTCCGGGGCAGATTCAGCGGCTTCCGCAAACATCACGATCACGAGGTGGGAGGCCAGAGGTATGCTCCCGCCACCGGAAGCAGAGGGAACGGTGAGATTCCTGCCGGATTCCGCTGCGTTACAGCCGCTTACAGCACGGCTCCTTCCTCTACCCGATAAACGACTTCTTAGCTGCCACAAACCTGGAGGATCAAATGTCTGAAGAAGTGCGCCAAGTGATGACAACCGATGCCGGCCGGCCGGTCGGCGACAACCAGAACTCTCTTACCGCGGGGCCCCGCGGGCCGGTGGTTTTTGAAGATTATTTGTTGTTCGAAAAGATGGCGCATTTTAACCGAGAGCGGATCCCGGAACGGGTGGTCCATGCGAAAGGCGCAGGCGCCTACGGACACTTTGTCTGCACCAACCCCGACATGCCGGCGTGGACGAGCGCAAAGTTGTTCGAGAAGCCTGGCACTTCAACACCGCTCTTCATTCGCTTCTCTACTGTCGGCGGAGAACGAGGCTCGGCCGATACTGAGCGCGACCCGCGCGGGTTCGCCGTCAAGTTCTACACGGACGAGGGGAACTGGGACATGACCGGCAACAATACTCCGGTCTTCTTCATCCGCGATCCGCTTAAGTTCGGTGATTTCATTCACACGCAGAAGCGGGATCCACGGACGAATCTGAAATCGCCGACGATGATGTGGGATTTCTGGTCACTATCGCCCGAGTCTCTTCATCAGGTGACAATTCTGTTCAGTGACCGAGGCACGCCCTACGGCTATCGACACATGAATGGCTACTCCAGCCACACCTTCTCCCTGGTTAACGCGAAGAGCCAGCTGTTCTATGTGAAGTGGCACTTCAAGACGAACCAGGGGATCCGGAACTTTACACGTGAAGAAGCCGAGCAGATGAAGTCCGTGGACATGGACTTCGCAGTAAGCGATCTGTTCCACGCAATCGAAACGAAAAACTATCCGAAGTGGCGAGTCTGCGTTCAGATCATGCCCGAAGCTGAGGCGGAAACATACCGCATCAACCCGTTCGATCTGACCAAGGTATGGCCGCACGGAGATTACCCTCTGGTCGAAGTGGGCGAGATGACACTCGACCGGAATCCCGAAAACTACTTTGCCGAAGTCGAGCAGGCCGCGTTCGAGCCGCGCAACGTGGTTCCGGGCATGGGCTATTCACCGGACAAGATGCTACAGGGGCGGCTCATCTCCTACCCTGACGCGCATCGCTATCGGCTGGGCGTGAATTACGACGCGCTTCCCGTCAACCGGCCGCAGTGCCCGTTTCACACCTACCATCGCGACGGTTTGATGCGTTTCGACGGAAACGGCGGAGCGTCTGCCAACTACGAGCCGAACAGTTTTGGTGGTCCCACCGACGACAAGCTCTACACCGAGCGGCCAAAACCGATTGCAGGAACGGTTGCGCGCCACAACCACCGCGACGATTCTGACTACTTCACCCAACCCGGCAATCTTTTCCGTCTGATGACACCCAATCAGCGCGAGCGCCTTATCGGCAATCTTGTCGGAAGCCTTTCGCAGACGCCGAAGCACATTCAGGAACGCCAGCTGCAGCATTTCTACAAGGCCGATCGTGCGTGGGGCGAGGGTATCGCCCGGGCTCTCGGGCTTGCTGTCGAGGATCTGGCTGCGGCGAAATGAATGTCAATACAGGCAGACCCCGCAGGCATCGCCGGTCGGCGGAATCGCCTGCGGCGGTTCGCAACCACGCTCGGTTGGCTGGGGGTGGGCAGCCCTTAGGTGATCGCGGTTTGATGTCTCCAGTCAGTTCAGCGCGCATCGTGTGCTTTTCATGAACTTCATCTCTGCAGCAACGTTGGTCCCGGCGTGAGCCGGTTCCTGGCAGAGGCTCCTTCTCCGGAAATCGGAGCACCCATCGAGGATCGGTCCATGACAAACAGACCTGCCCTTCGTGCCAATCCCTTCACACGCGGTAATCCGTTGACATCGGAATTCGGGCAAACGTCGTGGCCGAATCTGAATTTATTGCCATCTTGTGTGTTTTCATGAGGCGGTTTCTTGTTGTCCGCTGAATTCAGATGGCATCAGCCGTGCATACATGAGTGAGCATGATCGACAGGGTGCGGCGGAATCTTTAGCCCTCCCCGGGGATTGCCATACTTCTCCGATGTGAAGATCCGCGCTACCTGGCCACAACGAACACCAACGAAGAGATCGCGACGCTCCTGGGAATAGAGCCGAGGCAACTACACAGCCGCCCAGCCCAGGAATTCTGGATCGATTTTGAGAGGAAATGGAGAAATCAACCATGAGCATAAGCAAGCCAGTACACCGGATCGCGCTGGTGGGGACCGGAGTCATCGGAGCAAGCTGGGCAGCACTCTATCTTGCTCGCGGATTCGATGTCATTGCCACGGACCCCGGGCCGAACGCTGAAAGCATGTTGCGGAAATATGTTGACAGTGCCTGGCCGCACCTTGAAACGATCGGACTGTCTCCGAATGCGTCCCGCGCGCGTCTTGCCTTCACCCCCGACATGAAGGAAGCGCTGTCGGGTGCGGATTTTGTTCAGGAGAACGGACCGGAACGGCAGGATTTCAAAATCAAACTGTTCGCCGACCTCGATGCCGCCGCTCCGCCAGATTCCATCATTGCGTCGAGTTCCTCGGGCTTAACGATGACCGTGATGCAGTCGGCCTGTAAGCATCCTGAGCGGTGCGTCATTGGGCATCCCTTCAATCCCCCTCACCTGATTCCTCTGGTCGAGGTGGTAGCAGGAGACAAAACCTCCGCTGCGACGGTCCAGCAGGCGATTTCGTTCTACGCTTCCATCGGAAAGAAGCCGATTCACGTTCGCAAGGCGGTCGTGGGTCATGTGGCGAATCGCCTGCAGGCGGCGCTATATCGGGAGATCGTGTACCTCATCGAGCAGGGCGTGGTCGATGTTGCCGACGCCGACACCGCAGTGAGCTGGGGACCCGGTCTTCGCTGGGGTGTGATGGGGCCGAATCTGCTGTTCCATCTCGGCGGGGGGGCCGGCGGTATTCACCACTTCATGGAGCATCTTTCCGGTCCGCTGGCGACATGGTGGAAGGATCTCGGAACGCTGACCGAGTTCACGCCAGAAATCAAACAAACGATCATCGACGGAGCGTTGCGTGAGGCGGGGAGCCAGTCGATCGATCAGCTTGCAGAAGAGCGAGATCAAATGCTGCTTGGGCTGCTGCGACTGCGCTCTCAGTATGATGCAACCGCACCAGCCGTCGAAGAACCCGCTCACGCGAGTTGAATCTGCAGACACGTTGGGGAGCTTCAGGTTCCGGAACGCAGCGACTGATTGATACAGCGGGCCGTCGCTACCGCAGATTCCGGGATCCAGGAAGCTGCCGAAGTGACTGATGACCCGCCCCCACCCACCTCAGACGAAGAAAGGAATCACCGGATCATGGCTACAGCGACTGTAACGAAGCCTCAGGACGGAAAGGAAACCAGGCCGGCCCTCCCGGCGCCGAACAGTGATTTCTACGAACTTGCCGACACGCTTCCGGCGGAGGAGCTGGCGGTTGTGAAGCAGTTGCGCGTATTTATGGATACGAAGGTCGCGCCGATCATCACGAAGTATTGGGTCGAAGATGCATTTCCGTTCGAACTGTTGCCGGCAATCAAGGAGCTTGGCATTGGCGGCGTTGGCCTGAAAGGCTACGGCTGCAGAGGCGGCAGCGGGTTGCTGGCTGGTCTGGTTGCCATGGAGATGGCTCGCGTCGACACATCAGTCGCGACCTTCTTCGGTGTGCACAGCGGTCTGGCAATGTCTTCGATCTACTTCGGCGGTTCGGAAGAACAAAAGCAGAAGTGGCTGCCGCCCATGGCTCGGTTTGAAAAGATTGGCTGCTTCGGCCTTACGGAGCCGCTGGTGGGTTCCGGAGCGTCGCGCGGCCTGACAACTACGGCAAAGCGTGAAGGTGATACCTGGATCATCAACGGTCAGAAAAGATGGATCGGGAATGCCCCGTGGTGCGATGTCTCGATCATTTGGGCGCGCGACGTCGCCGATAATCAGGTCAAGGGATTCATCGTCGAGAACAAGACGACGCCTGGCTTCACGGTCGAAAAGATCGAGAACAAGGTTGCACTCAAGGTGGTCCAGAACGGTGAGATCACGATGGAGAACTGCCGGATACCGGAAGAGAACCGTCTTCAGAAGGATAGCTCGTTCCGAGACACGGCTAGGGTCCTGCGCGGGACACGGTTTTTCGTCGGCTGGGAAGCGACGGGGTGTGCTATGGGGGCATACGAGAATGCTCTCAGGTACGCCCAGGAGCGCTTGCAGTTCGGAAAGCCAATCGGCTCCTTCCAGCTCGTGCAAGACCTTCTCGCCAGGATGATTTCTAACATCACAGCTTCTCAGTGCCTGGTTGCTCGCACGGCCCAGCTGGAAGCCGAAGGAAAGCTGACCGACGCTCACGCTGCGCTTTCGAAGGCGTTCTGCACAGCGAAGTGCCGCGAAACTGTCGCGTGGGCACGAGAGGTGTGCGGCGGAAACGGCATCGTTGCTGACTACAATGTGGGACGCTTCTTCGCCGACGCCGAAGCGCTCTACTCCTATGAGGGCACATATCAAATGCAGAATCTTATCGTCGGCAAAGCAGTAACCGGTTTGAGCGCGTTCCTATAGGGTGACGAGCGGCAACCGGAACAGGAACGGAGGCGCACTGTGCCCGCAAACCAGCGGGGTCGGTGCGCCCGTTTCGGCACACATCTCACAACGGCTATGAATCGACCCTGATGCAGGCTTTTGCGCAAAAGCTGGTGTCTTTGCAGCCCGCAGCGAAACTGGCGTGCGCCGTCCTGGGCATTGTCATAATTCATACAGTCTTTCGCCTCCTGGAACGAAAACTGCCACTTCACTTCCGCCGACAGGATGCGCGCTACAGGGCCAGGAAGTTTGTTGTCTTCGCCGGCTACATCGTCGCCCTTACGTTCATCGCGGTCCTGTTCGAAGACAGGTTGGGGAGAGTTGGTGTTGCGCTCGGCATTGCTGCCGCCGGCCTGGTGGTGGCTCTTCAGGACCTGATTGCGAGCATGGCAGGCTGGCTGGCGATCGCATGGTCGAATCTGTACAAGGTCGGCGACCGAGTTCAGATTGGCGAGATCCGGGGCGATGTCATTGACGTCTCGTTCACGCGTACCGAAGTCGTCGAAACCGGAAGCTGGGTCGGTAACGACCTCTACAACGGGCGCGTCGTTCGTATTCCGAACAGCGTAGCGCTCAAAAGTCCCATCTTCAATTACTCCCAGGGATTCCGTTTTCTATGGGACGAGGTCAAAATTCAGCTCACGCCCGACAGCGATCACGTTCTGGCCCGGAACGTGCTCCTCGGCATCGCGACGGAGGCCGTCGCCGGCTATCGCATGGAAGCAGAGATATCCTGGAAGCGGGTTACGGATAACTTTCGCATGGAAGACGTTAGCTTGAATCCCACGGTGTCGCTGATTGTCCGGAACGGGATGCTCGAGTTTACGCTGAGCTACATCGTCGACTATACAAATCGTACATCCATGCAGGATCGACTATTTGCTGAGATGGTTCAGGCCGTCCATGAAAGCAATGGCAAACTCATCTGGGCTAAGGAATGAGTCCGCACCCGCGCCCCAAAGCGTGGCCTTCGGCTGGCCCCGGCTGTATACAGCACGTCCCTCTGCAAACGCGACTCCTGTCTTTTCAGCTTACGGCCCGCTCGTGATGAGTCCAGAAACGATCACGAAGCTGCCTCTTCAGAACTTTTCCCGAGCCGTTCTTCGGCAGCTCAGTCTCTGAGAATTCGATGCGCCGCGGAACCTTGTAACCTGCAAGAGTTTTACGGCACCAGCCAATGATCTCATCGACACCGAGCGATGCGCCCGGTCTGAGCACGACGGAGGCCGTCACGAGCTCGCCCCATCTTGAGTCAGGGATGCCAAAAACCGCTGCTTCACGCACCGCGGGATGGGCGGATAGCACTGCCTCGACTTCTTCACTATAGACATTCTCACCCCCGGTGACGATCATGTCCTTCAGTCGATCGAGGACGTAGAAGAAACCATCCTTGTCCTGATAACCGATGTCTCCGGTGCGGAACATGCCATTCCGGAAGCCGTTGGCGGTCTCCTCGGAATTCCTCCAGTAGCCGCGCGTGATGTTGCTTCCGCGGGCCACCAGTTCCCCCGCCTGCGCCGTGCCCAACTCTTTTCCTGAATCATCGACGACGCGGAGGTCGACGCCAGGAGAAGGTCGGCCGCACGAAGAGAGCCTGGTTGCGATGTGCTCTCTGTCCTGGAGGCCCGTGAGAAATCCGGTCTCGCTGAGTCCGTAGACCTGGACCAGCCTGGTGCCAGGCAGAAAATCCCGGGTGCGGCGAATCAGTTCCGGAGACATGGGGGATCCGCCGTAGGCCAGCACCTCCAGGCTGCTGAGATCATATTTCCCGATATCGGCGAACTCCGCCAGAAGATTGATCATCGTCGGCACAAGAACGGTATGAGTCACGCGCTCGCGCTGGACAGTCTCGCAGAAGCCGGACGGGCTGAATTTGGGAATGGTCACCTGTGCGGCGCCGAAGGCCGGGGCGGCGAACATGGCAGGAAAGTCGGCGATGTGAAACATCGGTGCAGCGTGCAGATATACACCTCCCTCCTTGTAGGTCATCCAGTAACTGAAATGGTGAACGTCCGAGAGGACATTCCCGTGACTCACCATGACTCCCTTGGGACGGCCCGTCGTGCCGCTTGTATAGATAAGAGCCAGCAGGGCCTCAGGTGCATAAAGGATCTCCGGGCAGGAGTCATCGACAACCTCGAGGGATTCCTGATCGAGCACCCGGCTCCAGGGGACGCGCTCCGTCGGCGCAGGGAGTGAGGAATGACGGACCAGGCCATGTGGAGTGGCGTCGACAAGAATGCGGTCAATCTCGGCGACAGACAGCCGCGTGTTCAGAGGGACAGCCACCAGTCCCAGCCAGGCGCACGCGTAAACCAGTTCGATGAATTCGGGACTGTTCGGAAGCAGCATGGCCAGGCGGTCTCCCGCCGCAAAGCCGTGTCCCCGAAGCGCGGCCGCGATGCCCTCGACCCGTCGACACAGTTTCCGAAACGTAACCGGGGTTCCGCCAGAATATAGCGCGAGCCGTTCCGCGTAATATCTTGACCCGCGGTCGAGCGAATGAATATGGATCATCTGCTGTTCTCTCCGGTCAGGCTTTCTGAAGGCGATGCTCGGCAGAGAGGCCAGGCCCCAGTGTGATACGGGCCGCCGCGCGCTGTCCGAGGCAGCTCACTCTTACGGCTCCGGGATCTCCGCATACGCGATCCCGCTCAAATTGCCAAGAGCGATAAACAGCACCTTTTTGTCCGATCCGTCGAGATTGGCGCTGTAGACCGAGCCGCCGAGATCGGCCAGGTACATGCGTCCGCCTTTGAGGTCAAGTGCCAGACCAATAGCTTCCATGAGGTGGGCATAGACGATCTCGGGATCCCTGCGACCACCTGGCAGCGCATCCATCGGAGCCCGATTGACAGTGTTGCCACGGGGCGGATCGCCGCGATCTGTCCAGTACATGACTCGGTTGACAGGGTCAAGATCGAGATCGATGGGCTCAGGGAGGCCTTCGAACAGGACTTCAATGTCGCCGCGGTTGCCGGCAGTCTGGCCCCGGGGAATCGTCAGGCCGGCGCCGAAGATTCGTCCCTGGCCTGCATTATCGTTGCCTTTCTGGGTCCAGTAAAATTTCCCACCGGCGGCATCGACAGCGATACCGACGCACCATTTTGTTGCATCGCGGCCCGGACGTGAGTCCCCCTCACTCGTGTCCACAAGGGTTTCGACGTGCGAACCGTCCAGGCTGCACCGCATCACGCGCATCCCTTCGCGATCCGACCAGTAGAGCTTTCCGCTTCCTTTTTCCAATTGGATTTGTTTGGGCGTGAAAGTTCCTCCCGGCGGAACAATGTTGACAATATTGCTTCCATCGAGATCACAACGCTCGATCGAACCGTCGTTCGCGCTGGGATTGCCCATGTTTGTCCAATAGATATGACCTGCTGCAGCATCGACCGCGATACCATCGGGAAGTCGTCTGCCTTCGCTCACAAGCGTCTGCATGTCGGCGCCGTCCGGGGTCGAGGAAAGAATGCGGCCGCCGCTCAGATCGAGAAAGAAGAGCCGACCGGTCGGGGCTTTGGATTTGGCTTTTGGACTTTTGGCTTTAGCGGTTGCTGTTGGCATCGCGTGAAATTCTCCTTTGCTGTAAAAAGGGGGCTGTAACTCTCAGGTGCGAGACATCGCGACCCTGGTTTCCGCATCGCTCGAAATATTCGCGGACGGTAATGTACGGTGTTTCACGATCAGACGTGAACCGCGCTGTCCGGTGCAATAAGTCCAGACCCACTGCACAAACACGCTTACCTTCAGACTCGATTGCGCGAGGAACTGGAGATGGATTAACGCCCAGGCCAGCCATGCGACGAAACCGCTGAGACCGAATGTGCCGCTTTGCAGCACCGCAAATCCCTTGCCGACAACCGCCATGTTGCCCTTGTCGAAGTAGGAGAAGGGTTCTCTCACGGGACGACTGACGATCCGGCCGTGGATTACCCTGCCCGCATAACGACCCTGCTGCATGGCAACCTGCGCGACCCCAGGGAGCGGCTTACCTTTCTGATCCAGAGACGCAGTGTCGCCCACGACGAAGATTTCCGGATTACCCGGAATGGTGAGGTCACTCAGAATACGAACGCGCCCGGCCCGATCCGTTGGGGCCTCCAGCCATTTGCCAGCCGGTGACGGCGCTACCCCTGCCGTCCAGATAACATTTCTGCTTTCGATGCGCTCTCCGGCAACGAGCACGCCTTCGCCGTCGATCTGATCCACGCTGTGCCCAAGCCGCACCTCGACGCCCAGCCTCTCGAGACGCTGTCTGGCAGCTGCTGAGAGTTTCTCGGAGAAGCTTCCAAGAACCCGCGGCGCCATGTCGACGAGGACGATTCGCGCTGACGCCGGATCGATTCTCCGGTAGTTGGCTTTCAGAGTGGTCCGCACCATCACGGCGATGGCGCTGGCCATCTCGACTCCGGTGGGACCGGCACCCACCAGCACGAACGTCAGCAAGTCCGGGCGCCGGCTCGGATCCTCCTCGGCCTCGGCCTGCTCGAAGGCCAGAAGAATCCGGTTCCGGACATCCACGGCATCCGCAAGTGTCTTTAGTCCAGGAGCATGCTTTTCAAATTCGTTGTGACCAAAATAACTGTGCGTCACGCCGGTCGCGACCACCAGGTAGTCGTAGGGCAACGGGACATGTTCCCGATCGGCATTGCTGACAAAAACACACCTCCGGTCCTTGTCGATGCCTGTGACTTCACCCATGATGACCGTGGTGTTCTTCTGCTTGCGAAGGATTTCGCGAATCGGGGCGCCAATCTGGCCCGGAGCCAGAACAGAGGTGGCGACCTGATAGAGCAGGGGCTGAAACAGATGGTGGTTATTCCGGTCGATCAGCGTAACCTGCGCGGATGTACGCCGGAGAGCCCTGGCGGCTGCCAGGCCACCAAACCCTCCGCCGATAATAACGATCCTTGGCTGAACCATTTGCTCCTCGTTTCCCCTTAGTCTGCGGCGCTTGGCGTCTGTTCCAGCGAGGGGATCGTGCCGCTTTCGCGCAGACCCTGGATTTCGCCACTCGTGAAGCCAAGCTCCTGCAGCACTTCATCGTTATGCTCACCGACATACGGAGCACGTCGCGCCGGTTCCTTGGCAATCCCGTGGACCTTGAGCGGACTGCTGATGGTGTGTTTCAGGTTCCCGCCAGCACCCTCGAGAGGCACGATGATGTCGTTGGCGAACAGCTGCGGGTCGCTTATGGCTTCTGAAGGATGCCGCACGGCGCCATAAGTGATGTGGGCCTGATCGAGTGCCATGCGCCAGTGCGCTCCCGGCTGGGAGGCAAAGACCTCGTCGAGTATTTCGGTGAGATTGGACGCATTCGCTCGGCGCGCCTTTTCGTCAGCAAAGCGGACGTCGGAGACCAGATCGGGACGGTCAATTGCCTTTGCAAGCGCCGGCCAGTCTTTCGTCTGCAAAACAATCAGGAACCAGTAATTGTCTGATGTGTGGTAGACATTGATGATCGGATTGGGAGGATTCAGTCGGTCATGCAGCGGGAAGAAGCTGGCTCCGCAAAGAGCTGCCTGGATGTACATCGAGCCGGACCAGACCCCCGATGCGACGAGCGAAGTGGTGACGTGCGAACCTTTTCCGGTTCGTTCACGCCGATACAGAGCCGTTACGATGGCCGCATAAAGGCCAACGGCCGTTGCGTGATCGCCGCTGCCCGATGGCGGAAGCGTTGGCGGGGCACCGGCGTCTCGCGTCAGCGCCAGCAAACCGCTGCGTGCCCAATACGCAGTGATATCGAATCCGGGAAGATTTGCGTCTGGCCCGTCGTCGCCATAACCGGAGACATCGGCATAAATGAGGCGTGGATTCCAGAACGCAATATCTTCATACGTGAGCTTCAGGCGCTTCCGTACCGGTGGCGGAAAGTTGATAACCAGCACGTCCGCCCACTTGACGAGTCGCTCAAGAATTTCCGCCGCGCGAGGCGACTTCAGGTCAAGCGCCATGCCACGCTTGTTTCGATTGTCGAGATGCCACGCGTAGTTATCGCTGGAACTGGGCTGAGGGGGCAGCTTATAGACCAGCCTGTAGGGATCTCCAATTCCGGGCGGCTCCACTTTCACGACTTCCGCGCCAAAGTCAGACAGGATCGTCGCGGCGCCTGGTCCCGCGATGAAGCTGGCCAGATCCACGACCTTCAAACCGGAAAAGATATTATCTGTTGTCATAACACTCCCTGATTCGGAATTGGATTTCCTTACCGGCCCCGGAATTGCGGCGTGCGTTTCTCGAGAAAGGCCGTCGTGCCTTCCTTCTTGTCCTCGGACCCTGCGCAAACCGCAAACAGGGATGCCTCGATCAGCAGACCGTCGTCGACGCTGGTGTCCAGGCCTTTATTCACGGCCTCGAGAGAGAACTTCACACCCAGGGGAGCATTCGCTGCAATCTGCCGGATGATGGTCTGGGCGCGCCCGAGCAGATGGGCACCGGCCACAACCTCATTCACCAGGCCGATCCGCCACGCCTCCTGCGCGTCGATCATTTCTCCGGTGAGGATCAGTTGCAGCGCTCTTCCTTTTCCAACCAGACGAGGAAGCCGCTGTGTCCCCCCATATCCCGGCATGATTCCGATCTTCACTTCGGGTTGGCCAAACTTCGCGGTCTCGGCGGCCAGGCGAATGGTGCAGGCCATCGCCAGTTCGCAGCCCCCACCCAGCGCAAAGCCATTGACGGCGGCGATCACCGGCTTGCCCAGGTTCTCGATCAATTCGGTAAGGCTCTGGCCGAAACGGGTCGTCGCCTCGGCCTCCACAACGGAACAGCCGGACATCTCGGCAATGTCGGCGCCCGCCGCAAATGCCTTCTCTCCGGCGCCTGTGAAGATCACGCCGCGAATGGAGTCGTCGTCCCGGGCATCGGAGAACGCGGCTTTCAGATCCGTGATTACTGCCCGGTTCAGAGCGTTGAGTACCCGCGGCCGATTGATGGTCACATAGGCAATCTCGCCTGCCTTTTCATACAGCACATTTTCCAGGGTTAGCCCGATGGCGGCGCTCATTCGATTCTCCTCAACAAAGGTGGGGGGACAATTTGCTTGCGACGAGAGGATTGCACGAGCAATGCCATAGCGGCCCAGGCAGGCGGCTGTGTAACTCGCCGATGCGTGCGTGGTACTTAGCCGCGTCCGCTTCCTCGTCCCGGCCCCGCAGGCCGGTAACGGCGCTGCCAGGAGGCTGTCATATGGCCGTTTCTCTGGCAGCGCAGAGTGCCCGGAGATTTGAAGAGAACGGGCGGCATCCCAATGCCGCGCAGGAGAGCGAAAGTGTCAACGATTGGTACAACAACGGCCAAACCATGAGCAAGTGGCAAACCATTGCCATCGCCAGCAGCGCCGTGGCGGGGCCTCCTCGGCTTGTCGTCCCTTACCTTGCAGCAACTCCGGATTCAGAAGCGGAGCGCGAAAACATGGCACTCAATATGCAAGGCATCCGGGCGAAGGGCCGTGTACTGCAGCTTTCGTGGGCCGGAATTACGAGAGGGTGGTTTCAATGCAACTCGCCGGGCGGAAGAAGGAACATCTCCGGAGCGTGGTCGCAGGCGGCGTATCGCTGCTGGCGTCCTTACGGGTCTGCCTGGCGGCGGAGGCACGCCCGTCGCCGCCCTCCAGCAGCATCTTTGCGCCCTCGTCCACTCCTGCCAGCGAAATCTTCCATCTCTCATTACTGGTCTATGCGATCACCGGCGCGATTTTCCTGGTGGTCGGCGGTCTCCTTTTCTATGTCGTCCTCCGCTATCGCGCTCGTCCAGGCGATGCCTACCGGGAACCTGTCCAGGTATACGGGAGCAGCCATATCGAGCTCGCATGGACTGTGATTCCGGTGTTGATTGTGATCGTGCTGTTCCTCTCGACGGCACGAGTCATCTTCGCCATCCAGGACGCACCGAAGCCCGGTTCGGCTCTGGATGTATCCGTTGTCGGGCATCAGTTCTGGTGGGAATTTCGTTATCCCGATCTTGGCATCGTCACCGCCAATGAGTTGCATGTGCCGGTCAGTGATCCAAGCCACCCGACGCCTACCTATCTCAAGCTTATGTCCGCTGACGTGGTCCACAGTTTCTGGGTACCCGAGCTGGCCGGCAAGACCGACCTGATCCCCGACCGTGAAAACGCCATGTGGCTCGACCCGCATCGTCCGGGTGTCTACCTGGGACAGTGTGCGCAGTTCTGCGGGATCGAACATGCAAAGATGCTGCTCCGGGTTTACGTGGACACGCCCGAGCAATTCGCCGCGTGGGTAGCCGATCAGCGTAGACCGGGGAATCAGGATCCGGCCGTGGCTGCCGGTCGACGCGTCTTCGAGACACAAGCCTGCATGAACTGTCACACGGTGGCGGGAACGGCCGCGACCGGCCGGTTCGGTCCGGACCTGACGCATCTGATGAGCCGCTCCACCATTGCTTCCGGCGCAGCACTCAACACTCCGCAGAATCTCCGCGAGTGGATCAAAGAGCCGGACGAATTCAAGCAGGGTTCGCTCATGCCGGCGATGCAGCTCAGCGACCAGCAACTCGATGAGCTGGTGGCTTACCTCTCAACTCTCAACTGACGGACAAGGGCAGAATCATGGCAGATCAACTCGTGGCGATCCCCGAAACTTTTCCTGTCGCCGATGCAGAGCCTGTGGGTGAAACCTTTCTCGAACGCCTGCACGGCTGGGTTGTCACTGTCGACCACAAGCGGCTGGGCATTCTGTACGTGGCCTATTCGATCATCTTTCTGCTTGTCGGTGGCGCCGAGGCGCTGTGCCTGCGCATCCAGCTGATCCGCCCCAACAATCATTTCCTGTCTGCCGCTGTCTTCAACCGCTTCTTCACCATGCACGGCACGACCATGGTGTTTCTCGTCGGCATGCCCATTCTCTTCGGGTTCGCGAATTACCTTGTGCCTCTGATGATTGGTGCCCGGGACATGGCCTTTCCGCGACTGAATGCGTTCAGCTTCTGGCTGACTGCGTTCGGGGGGCTTCTGCTGTACTTCAGCTTCATTGGCGGATTCGGACTCTACGGCATGGGAAGCGCACCCGATGTTGGGTGGTTCGCATACGCCCCTCTGACCGCACGCGCGTTTTCCCCCGGCCACAGCACCGATTACTGGGCCATTGCGCTGATTGTCAGCGGTTTCGGGACTCTGGGCACGGCCATTAATGTCGTCGCGACGATTCTCTCCATGCGCTGCCGGGGTATGAGTCTGATGCGCATGCCGCTCTTTGTCTGGCTGATGCTGGTAGTGAGCGGCCTCACCCTGGTGACGATCACCCCGCTCACAGCGGCCCAGATCATGCTGCTCATCGACCGCTATCTGGGCGGCCATTTCTTCGACACTCAGGCTGGCGGATCGGCCGTGGTCTGGATGCACTTCTTCTGGATTTTTGGGCACCCCGAAGTCTATGTGCTTGTCATGCCGGCTTTCGCGATCGCGAGCGAGATCATCCCGGTCTTCTCAAGAAAGGCGATCTTCGGCTATCCAGCCATGGTGGCAGCATCGGCGGGAATCGCCTTTGTAAGCCTCAGCGTGTGGGCGCACCACATGTTCACCATCGGGATGACTTCGGTTTCGAACGCATTCTTTACGTTATCCACGATGCTGGTCGGAATTCCCACCGGGATCAAGATCTTCAACTGGATTGCAACCATGTGGGGCGGCAGGATTCGCTTCGCCACTCCGATGCTGTTCTGTACCGGATTTCTGCTGCAGTTTCTTATCGCCGGGCTGACCGGTATCATCCTGTCGGTTTCCCCTCTGGACTGGCAGTTACATAACTCATACTTTGTGATTGCTCACTTTCACTACGTTCTTGTCGGAGCAGTGGTCTTTAACATATTTGCCGCTATTTACTACTGGTATCCGAAGGCCACCGGACGCATGCTCAGCGAGACGCTGGGCAAATGGCACTTCTGGCTATTTCTCATAGGGTTTCATGTCACCTTTGATACGATGCACTTCCTCGGCTTCCTGGGCATGCCCCGCTCTATCTACACCTATCTGCCCGACCGTCACTGGAACAGCCTCAACATGATTGTCTCAATCGGCGGTCTGATTCAGGGTGCTGCCGTGCTGATCTTTGCGTTCAACCTGGTTTGGTCCTGGTTCCGGGGTCAAATTGCCGGGGACGACCCATGGGATGCGTGGACGCTGGAGTGGAGCACTTCTTCGCCGCCGCCGGAGTACAACTTCGCAGCGGAGCCGGTGGTCATGAGCAGGCGACCCCTGTGGGACGAGAAGCACCCTGAAGATCCGGACTGGAAGTACGAACAATGAGCTCAATCCCTTTCAATTCCGCATCCCCGAACGTCTCCTGGCAACTGCCTGATCGTGGACGCGTGGCTATGTTGTCGCTCATCATCGGCGAATCGGCCATCTTCACGATATTTGTTGTCGCCTACGTTTTCTATATAGGGAAAAGCCTGACCGGTCCGACACCGCAGCAGGTTCTTGAGGTCCCGTTTTTCAATACGATCTGCCTGCTCTCCAGCAGCATCTCGATCTGGCTCGCCGAACGCAGTATTGATCGGAATCGAATGCGCGGATTCGCGGCATGGTGGACAGCCACGATCGCGCTCGGGATGGTGTTTCTCGCCGGCACCGCGAAGGAATGGCACAAGCTGATCAATCAGGATGGACTCACCATTCGAACCAACCTGTTTGGGACGACCTTCTATTCGCTGGTCGGTCTGCACGCAACGCACGTGGTGGTTGGGCTGTTGATGCTCCTGCTGGTCCTCGGGTTCACCGTGGCGGGCCGCGTCGGTCACGAGCACGCGGAGCGCATTCAGGTGCTGGCGCTCTACTGGCATTTCGTCGACGCGGTATGGGTGGTGGTGTTCACCGTGGTTTACATCGTAGGGAGGTGACGCAGATGGTCGACCATGTGTCGAACGGGAAGACCGGAACGCCGGAGTTGTCGATTCACCTGCCGGCACCCACCGGGTGGCCGCTATTGCTCGCGTTCGGAGTGACGCTGGCTTTTGCGGGGCTGGTGACGAATACCGCCGTCAGCGTCTGCGGGGCAATTTTCATTCTGTTCGGGTGCAGGGGATGGTTTCTTGAGGTACTTCCGAAAGAGTCTGTGGAGGCGATTCGTTTATCTCCTCGTGCCGCCAGGGCGCTGACGGCGCGGAGGCGCGTGGAACACATCGCCATCGACGCAACCTCCCGCGCACGCTTTCCGCTGGAGACGTATCCGGTCACCGCCGGACTCAAGGGCGGGATTGCGGGAGGCATCGCCATGATCTTGCCGGCTCTTCTCTACGGGTTCGTCGCGCAACACAGTATCTGGTATCCCGTGAACCTTCTGGGCGGCGCCGGCGTCGCGCACTGGAGGAACCCCAGCACCGCGGATATTGCCGCGTTCCACTGGCAGGGCCTCCTCGTGGCATCGATCATTCACATCGTCACCAGTCTGCTGGTTGGACTTCTTTACGGCGCGATGCTACCCATGTGGCCGCGCCGCCCGGTCCTGCTGGGGGGCATCGTGGCGCCGCTTCTCTGGACGGGGCTGCTGCACTCTTCGTTGGGACTCATCAATCCCGCACTCCAGCAGCGCATCGCGTGGGGCTGGTTCGCCGTTTCCCAGTTTGCATTCGGCGTAGTCGCTGGCCTGGTCGTCGTACGCGAGGAACGTATTCTCATCGCACAGCCGGCTCCGCTCATTGCGCGTCTGGGGATTGAAACGCCCGGGCTCATGCGCTCGCACAACGATGAGGAGCAACGCTGATGCGATCGTTACACATTCTCGCGCTTCTGCTCCTAATGGCTCTGGCGGCCGGCTGCAACGCGCCCGGGGTTCCAAAGCCCGGGTCGGAGGTGCTGCGACCGCAGGACCAACTCAGTTTTCACGTTCTCTACACCCGCAATTGTTCCGGGTGTCACGGGGCCAATGGGCAGAATGGCCCCGCCATGGATCTGGCGAACCCGGTCTATCAGGCAAGCGTGGAGGATGCATCGCTGAAACGCTGGATCGGTTCCGGCATGCCGGGAACGGAGATGCCCGCATTTGCGATCCCTGCCGGCGGTACTCTGACTGACGAACAGATTGATGTGATCGTGCGCGGCATGCGAGCCGCGTGGATGCAGCCGGCGAGCACTGACGGAGAAATTCCCCCATCACTCGTACAAACGACTGGGGGCGATGCAGGACGAGGCAGGGCCGCATACTCCACCTACTGCTCGTCGTGTCACCAGAATTCGACGCAGCAGGTTACGAGCCCGGACTATCTCGCACTGGTGAGCGATCAATACCTGCGCACCATCATGATTGCCGGCCGTCCGGATATCGGGCAGCCCGACTGGCGCCATGACAAGCCCGGACAGCCGGTCGGCGCCAAGGATGTTGCCGATATCCTCGCGTACCTCGACACGCAGCGAAGCCAGACTCCCGGGCAACCATATCCAGAAAGTCAGTGAGGTGATGAGATGAGCAATTCCGTTGCGCTGAAGGATGAGGTCAAGTCGGAAGACGGCCAGCGACTGGTGTCGCGTCGCTGGCTTCTGCTGAAGCTGGGTATGGCCTTCAACGGCCTTGTCGGCCTCGCCCTTGTGACTCCGGTGATTCGATACCTGCTGTCTCCGATGAAAAGCGATGACACCTATAAGTCCTGGATCGGTCTGGGCCCGGTCGGCGAATTCCCGGAGGGAGAAACTCGCCTGGCCACTTTTGTGAATCCGGTGCGCCGCGCATGGGATGGAGAGACGGCAAAAGTAGCCTGTTATGTGCGCCGCATGGCCGGCGACCAGTTCCAGGTGTTCGCTGTTAACTGCGCGCATCTGGGCTGCCCCGTCCGCTGGTTTCCTCAGTCCCAGCTTTTCATGTGCCCCTGTCACGGTGGCGTGTACTACGCGGACGGCGAGCGCGCCTCCGGACCGCCGGAGCGGGGTCTGTTCACGTATCCGTACAAGATTGTGTCCGGGCAGCTGCACATCGATGCCGGGCAGATGCCGACGCTATCCAATACCGCGAAGCTGGTCACCATTGACAAAGCCAAGGGAGACTGCCCATGCGCCGGTTAGTCGCCGTTTACAACTGGCTGGAGCAGCGGCTGCAGCTGGAAGCTCCGGTGAAAGACGCGGCGCTGCACCCGGTGCCCAGAAACACCGCGAGCTGGTGGTACGTATTTGGGAGCGCTGCCTTCACCCTGCTCCTGCTGCAGGTTTTCACCGGGATCCTTCTGGCTCTGATCTATGTGCCCGGAGGCGGACAGGCCTGGCAGAGCCTCAACGTTCTGAACCACCAGGTCGAGCTGGGCTGGTTTCTCAGAGCCATGCATGGCTGGGGATCCAACTTCATGGTGGCAGTAGTGCTGATCCACATGGTTCAGGTGTTTCTGTTCGGCTCGTATAAATATCCCCGGGAACTGACCTGGGTCCTCGGTGTTTTTCTGCTGCTGATGACGCTGGGCATGGCGTTCACCGGCCAGGTGTTGCGCTTCGATCAGGACGCGTATTGGGGCCTTGGCATTGGTGCGTCGATCACCAGCCGCATCCCCTTCGTCGGCGGCCGGCTGGTCCACCTGCTGCTGGGAGGTCCGATAATCGCGGGAGCCACACTTTCGAGATTCTTTGCCCTGCACGTATTTGTCATTCCCGGAATGCTGCTGGCATTTGCCGGACTGCACGTCTGGATGGTTCTGAAGCTGGGGATCAACGAGTGGCCGATGCCTGGCCGCGTGGTACGCCGCTCTACTTATCTTCAGGATTATCGGAAGCTGACACACGAAGACGGGGTTCCCTTTGTACCGGTGGCGCTGTGGAAGGACATTTTCTTTTCCGGTGCGATCATTGCGGCTGTCGCGATCTGCGCTTTTGTGCTCGGGCCGTTCGGGCCGAGCGGCCAGCCCGATCCGACGATCATCCAGACGGTGCCAAAGCCGGACTTCTTCTTTCTCTGGATTTATGCGGCTCTTGCGTATCTGCCGCCGGCGATGGAGACGCCGTTCATCCTCGTCGCTCCCATTGTGGGAATCGCGGTTCTCCTTGGGCTGCCGTTCTTTGCAGGCGAGGGAGAAAAAAGCTGGCACCGTCGCCCGGTGGCCCTGCTGGTGCTGTGTACGGCCGCGATTACCTGGGGAGTTCTGACGCATCTGGCCACGTTCACTCCATGGAGTCCTCACATGGACGCATGGAGCGGAGACCCGTTGCCGCCTCAGGATCTTCGCCAGGCCACGCCGCTCGTACGACAGGGCGCGGTCATCTTCCAGGCGAAGCAGTGCCGCAATTGTCACGCCATCGGGGGAAGCGGGGGACAGCGCGGTCCCGCACTCGACACACTGGCGACCCGCATGACCGAGGACCAGATGATCCGACAAGTGCTGCAGGGCGGAGGCAATATGCCGGCCTACGGCAAAAATCTTTCTCCGCCGGAGGTGACAGCGCTGGTGAGCTTTCTTGAAACCCTGCATCCGCCCGGCCAGCCTCCGGCCACCGATGCTTCACGGAAAGAGCTGCAGACATCTGAGATAATTGCCGCTCCTCTGCCGGAGAAGCGGCCGTGATGCCAACCTCAGCCGCCAGGCTCTTCACAAATCTCTTCCCGGCACCCCAGGGTGAAGTCCCGAGGCCGACGGCTGCAGTCGCGGAGCGAGGGTGACAATGGCAACCGAACCGGCCGTGAGGGCGCCGTACGAACTGGTGGCACAGGACCCGCGTGGCAGCGCAATCCGCGATCAGGTCCGCGGTTATTGGGCCTTGACGAAGCCGGATGTGAACTTCCTGATCGCGGTAACGGTGCTGGCCGGATTCTGCCTCGCCCACCCAGACGCCGATAAGCCTTTCCCGCTGGCTCGTCTGATTCACGCCCTGGTCGGGACGCTCCTGGTCGCCGGTGGTGCCGGTGCGCTCAATCAGTTGATTGAGTGGCGCTTCGATGCGAGGATGCGCCGCACGGCAAGGCGGCCGCTTGCTTCGGGACAAATCACAACTCTTGGCGCCGGAGTATTTGGCGTGTTCCTTTGTGCGACCGGATGCGTCGATCTCGGCTGGGGCGTGAACTGGCTGACCGCTGCACTTGCCGGGCTCACCCTGATCAGTTATTTGTTCGTTTATACACCGTGGAAGAGGCGCAATCTCTTCTGTACGCCTGTGGGCGCGCTCGCTGGCGCCTTCCCTCCGCTGATCGGTTGGGCTGCAGCCACGGGTCGTCTGAACGCGGGCGCCTGGATCCTCTATGGGCTGATTTTCCTGTGGCAGTTTCCGCACTTTATGGCCATTGCGTGGATTTACCGCCACGACTACGAACGCGCCGGATACAAGATTCTTCCCCAGGGCCAGCAGAGAGAGCGCTTCGTGGCCTGGATGAGTGTGCTGCCCACGCTGCTCCTGATTCCCCTCACGGCGATGCCGGTGCTGCTGCGATCGGCAGGGCCGCTTTATCTCACCGGCGCCTGGCTGCTCACCGTTGGGTTTCTAACTATGGCCGCGCATCTCGTGCGTCACAAGTCGAACGCCATCGCGCGCCGTGTCCTGCTCGCTTCGATCGTGTATCTTCCCTCGGTTCTGTTTCTCCTGCTGATGGACAGGAGGTAGCTGCGGAGTGGGTTTCCTCATCGGAACCGGCGCTCCGTTGTTCCGATCCTGAGATATGTCATGGCAGCCGGATTTTCGCTGCCCGGTGGCCAATTAGTTGAGGCCGGGTCCTGCAGCGCTTGAAAGCTCGCCGCGCAGACCCCGCGTCCAACTGAAAATTGATCAGCTCCGGCTGCCGTAGAGGGACAGGGGCGAGACAAAGGTGCGAGTGGGGAGCACCGCTGTTCTGGTCATTCAGTACGGCTGCTGTATTCTCAGACGCCTCTGCTGTGCGGCGATTCGGTGACTATACGTGTTCGATGGTTGCCCTCGTATTCGCCGGCTAAGTCAATCCTCTAACAGCTCTCTCTGTTCATGGCCGGCTTTCTTGCCCAAGGGTCTTCTGAGCTCCCGCATGATACTTCTTGTTTCTCGTCGCGGACAAAGGACAAGAAGACCTGCAAGAGAAGCTGTTGCCAACAGGATATGAATCACTCGCGACTTTCCTCCTGTCGACCCGCTGCACGAGAAGATTGATCTGACAGATATCCGCCCGGCGCCGGCCATACTCACGAAAGCATTTCCCTGGCCATTTCCAACCTGAGACGACCGGCCTAAGTCTTCTCTCGGGAAGGTGCCTATCGTTCGCAGAATCCTGAGATATAACCCTGACGAACTGCGCAGGCTGGAAGTGACCTTCGGTGAAAACGCGGCATCTCGGAGCCACAAACTGGCAGGATCTTGACAATCAGCTGCCAAAGCGCCAGGGCCCAGAATCGGCCAGGATTGTCACGGGCAGAGCTTCTCCTGAATTGAGCGACTTAATTCAGTCCAAAACCGGGGCCATGTTTTGGCAGGCCACATGCTTTATCTCCGTGTGACGGGGGATCGCTTGCCACATTCGCACTTCAACCGCGAAGCAGAACCTTGCCATCCTGAGTGGCAGGGTCAGGCGGTGATCCGCATCGGCAAACGTTGTTCGATCACTTTCGCCGCTCTGATGTTTCTCTGGGTTGCTACTTCCGCACGTGCGGATTCTGGTCAGACTGATGCGGGCCGGCTGCGCGGTCGTATCTATGTGGGAGACGCAGACCAGGGAAAAGCAGTCGTCGGCGCGAAGGTAGTCGCCAGCGGAGCGTTCAGCCTCGAGACGGTGACAGACGATCAGGGCAAATTTCATTTCTCCAGCCTGCCTGCGGGAGTCTACACGCTGACAGTCACCTTTTCGGGACTTCAGGGCACCGCGACGGCCAGGGTCGAGGGGGGACGCATCTGCACAATTGCCATTGAAGTCCGTCCCGAACAGACGATCAGCCGGGTCGTGGTCGAGGCCGGCGATCCGGCGGCCGCTGCCCCTACCCCGACCAGCACCATCGACGAAAGGACTCTGCGGGACGCTCCCAACTGGAACGAAAGGGCCGAGAGCCTGCTTCCGCTCGTGCCGGGGGTGGTTCGGGGGCCCGATGGGCACGTCAACATGAAGGGCACGCGCGACACGCAGAGCGGCGCTCTGGTGAACAGCGCCAATGTGACCGATCCAGCGACGGGAAGTCCGGCGATCGATCTGCCAATCGATGTTGTCTCATCGGTCCGGGTGATATCGAATCCCTACGATCCGCAGTATGGGAGATTTACTGGCGCAGTTTCTTCGCTCGAGACGAAAACCAGCAACTACGACCGCTACCATTTTTCGATTCAGGACATTGTGCCGCGCTGGCGGGAACGGGGCGGTCATATCGCCGGGCTCGGGGCGGCCACACCCAGGATGTCCCTGACTGGCCCTGTCGTCAGAAACCGGTTGGCCTTCACTCAGTCGGGCGAATACAGATTCGTCCGCACACCGGTCAACAGCCTTCCTCCTTTTGAACGCGACACGACCCTGGAAAGCTTCGATTTGTATTCGCAGATGGACGCGACTTTCGACGCGAGGCAGACTGCGACGTTCTCCGTGTCGGTCTATCCGGAAAAGCTGCGCTACCTTGGCTTGAATACCTTTACCCCTCAGCCTTCCACGGAGGACCTTCACCAGCGTGGCTATCAGATCTTCGCTGAGCACCATTATGTGCGCGATGCCGCGAGCATGCTGACTTCCGACCTCAGCTACAAGACCTACGACGTCGATACCACTGCCCAGAGCGATCTGCCGTACCTGTTACTGATCGACAGCACGGAGGGAGGCGCCTTCAACCGCCAGGCACGCCGTGCCTCGCGCCTTGAATGGCAGGAGAGCTATGTGGCCGAGGCTCGCCATTTTCTCGGTACTCACGCCTGGCATGCCGGCCTGAACTACGCCTGGTCGGATTTCGACGGTCGATCGGCATTTCTCCCGGTTGAGATCGCGGGGGCCAGCGGCCGCCCGATCGAGCGGATCACCTTCACACCGGCAGACCGCTTCAGCACGGATCAAACCGAGACTTCCTGGTTTGTTGGCGATGCCTGGTCGCCTGGGCCACGCGCCACGGTTGACCTTGGCCTGCGTTGCGACTACGACAGCATCACCTCTGCGTTCAATCCGGCGCCGCGTGTGGCGTTCGTCCTTGACGCGACGCGCGATCACCGGACCGTGCTCAGAGGCGGCGCCGGCCTGTTCTACGACCGCGTACCGCTGACCATCCCCATCTTCGAGCACCTGCCCAGCCGCACCGTGTCTGTGCTTGACTCTGACGGCGCGGCGACCAACTCCATTTCTTACCGGAATCAGCTCACCGGCCCGCTTCAGAATCCGAGAAGTGTTTCCTGGAACCTATCCGCGGAAAGAAGAATTCTCGATTCGCTGGCCGTCCGCGTCAACTACGAGCAGCGCGATACTTCCCGGGTGCTGGTGTTGTCTCCGGAGCAGGCCGGGGGGGCCGGAGGTCTCGATCTGTCCAATTCCGGGAAGGCCTCCTGGCGGGAGATTGAGATCACCGGCCAGTACAAAGCAAGCCGGCTCACCGTGAACAGCTCGTATGTGCACTCGTATGCCTGGGGCGACCTGAACGATCCTTCTCTATATTTCGGCAATTCGCCGCTGCCGGTAGTTCCTGCGGACGAACGAGCCCGGCTGCCCTTTGACGCACCTAACCGCATCCTGTTGTGGGGCACGATCGAGGGGCCGGGAAAGCTAACTCTCGTGCCCGTCTACGACCTGCATACCGGGTTTCCCTGGTCCCCGGAGAACCAGGTCCGCGAGTACGCCGGGCCGCCGGACAGCAGACGCTTCCCTCGATTTTCTTCCTTCGATCTGCAGGTCACTCGGCCGCTCGGCCTCCATGTGGAGAACAGGCACCTGAAGATGCGAGCCGGCTTCAGTGTCTACAACGTCTTCAACCACTTCAACCCGCGGGACGTGCAGAACGTAGTGGCAAGCAATCAGTTCGGAGGCTTCTTCAACGACGCCTGGCGCGATTACCGCGGCAAATTGGTGTTCCAGTTTTGACTATGCGAGTCCCGACAATACTTTCGATTCTGTTCGTGGGAGCGAGCGCTTTCTGTCCTGCTCAGAGCGACTCTCTTCCGAGTGGGGAAGCCGTGGTGGCGCGCATGCAGGAGCACAACGCGCAGCGGCAGGCCCAAACCAGCGGCTACACCGGCATGAGACGGTATGTGCTGCAAAACGAGCGGCTGCACAAATGCGCCGAGATGCTGGTGCGCGTCGATGCCGATGCGAATCAGGAAAAGCATTTTACTGTTCTGAGCGAGCAGGGCTGGAAGGCCGCTGAAAAGCACGTTCTGAATAAGATGCTGGCGGCCGAAGCGGAAGCCTCCTCTCCCGATTCCCGCTCGAGGGCCGAATTAAGCCGGGACAACTATGAATTCCGCACGGTCCGAGCGGCCCTTTGGAACGATCGGATGGAGTATGTCCTCGATGTCATCCCCCGCCGTCGCGAAGCGCGCCTGTTCGAAGGGCAGATCTGGGTGGACGCGGAGGACTACAGCCTGGCCCGAGTGGAGGGTCGTCCTGCCAGAAATCCCTCCTTCTGGACGCGCAGCGTTCATTTCGTCCAGACCTACCAGAAGTCGGGTGCATTTTGGTTCCCGGTCTCAACGGACAGCACCACCGATGCTCTTTTCTTCGGCACCACGACCGTAACGATCAGCTACTTCGACTACAGACCTAAATCCAGCCAGGGACTGCCGCCCGAGACTGCTGCCCTGCAGGAAGGTATCAGCCAATGAACACGCAATCCATCTCCCATGATGCACAGGCCGGCGATGCGTCGGCAGCTACCCAGTGTCTGATCCTCGCGGCCGGATTCGGCCGGAGACTGGTGGGCCCTTCGGGCGGTTTCCCCAAGCCGCTTGTACAGTTGCACGGGCAATCTCTGCTGGAGCACGTATTGTCTGGCGCATCCCGGGCGGGCATCAGGGAGTTCATCATCGTTATCGGATACGAAGCGGACCTGATCCGCCAGTGGTTTACCGAACGCTCATTTCCCGGGATCAGCGTTACGATCGTCAGCAATTCGGACTATGCCAAAGACAACGGCGTGTCCGTGCTTGCAGCCAAAGAGTACATTCGGGACAACTTTTTGCTTCTGATGGCCGACCATGTTTTCGAAACCCGGACCGCCAGAGCCCTGCTCCGCGAGCCGATTGCTCCCGGTGAGGTCATTCTTGCCGTCGATTCGAAGATCGACCGCGTCTTCGACCTCGATGACGCGACTAAAGTCGCGCGTCGAGGCGATCGTATTGTTGCCATCGGGAAACAACTCACGGAGTATGACGCCTTCGACACCGGAATGTTCCTTTGTGACCGGAAGCTGTTCGAAGCTCTCGAGACAGCAAAGGTCGGGGGGAACTGTTCGCTCTCCGACGGGATGAGGATTCTGGGCCTGCAAGGGAACCTTCGGGCTTTCGATATCGGCGATGCCGCCTGGCAGGACGTGGATACGCCCGAAGCGCTCGCATATGCGGAAACCATCTTTCACCAGATCGCCTGGCCTGCGGGGTCTGCATGGAGGTCACTCGGTGCCTGAAACGACACGGACCCGGCATACCGGCCTGCGCGTGGCGGCTTCTGTTTCGGGTATTGCCCTGCTGGGCTATCTGATATGGAAGGTTGGCGCCCAAAACGTCGTGCGAGATATCGAGACGATCGGCTGGCGGATCGCGTGGGTGATCGCGCTGGGTGGCCTGATTCACCTCGTACGGACCTGTGCCTGGCGCCTGACACTGACCGGCTGCCGGGAGCGCGTCTCGTTTTCCCGGCTCCTGCAACTTCGGCTCGCGTCGGAAGCACTCGGCCAGATGGGTATTGTGGGACTGCTTTTTGGCGAAGGCATCCGCGTTTCAGCGCTTCATCCCAACATACCCATCGAAAGACGCATCTCGTCTGTGACTCTCGACCGCGCCCTGTTCGTCACCTCCGGTGTGTTTGTCACGTTGTGCGGAATGGTCACGGCGCTCGCGGTGCTGAGCCCCGGTGATGCGTTGCGGGCTTCCGCGAGCATCTTCTCCCTGTTCCTGATGGCACTCCTGATTCTCACCGTACTCGTCATCCGGAGTCGCCTGCCTGTTGCCTCGGCAGCAGCAAAACGAATCGCGCGAATTCCGTTCCTGCGACAACGGGTGAACCGGGCTTTGCCGGTGATTCGTTCCTCAGAAGCCGCCCTCTTTGATTTCCATCGCCGCGCGCCACGGGTCTTCTGGGCGAGCGTGGCGCTGAATGTCGCTTCCCAGGTTCTGTCGATCCTCGAAATCTGCCTGATTCTCCAGTTGCTCGGTGTCAGCACCAGTTTCCTGTACGCTCTGGTCTTCGAAGCTCTGACCAAGCTCGTTAATGCCTTGGGTTCTTTCAACCCCGGCAATCTCGGCACGTACGAAGGCGGCAATGTACTGATCGCGAGGATGCTGTGCATGACGTCGGCTGCGGGTCTGTCCGTAGCGGTCTGCAGGCGGATTCGTGCTCTTTTCTGGGCCGCCGCAGGAAGCCTTTGCCTCCTCCTGTTGCCGCGTTCCAAAGTGAAGCCTGGCTCGGCTCGCACCCCGTCCCAAAGCCAGGCCAGCGAGCCGGCATCCGGCACGCCGGCTGATAAGAGCACGCCCGGCATCACCACTGTGATCTTCGCCCATCAGGCGCGAAACCTCGGCGAGCCGGGTTCTCCTCTGCGTACGGTCGGCACGCTTCCGGTTCTGCTTCGCCTCATTCTCTCGATTCGCAGAGTGGTTGGCGGCCAGATCATCGTCTGCGTGAATCGTTCCTCGGGTCGCGAGCTGTGCAGTGCGCTTCTGCAGACGCGTCGCCTCCCGCCTTCTGTCGATTGGCTGGAAGTGAATCCCGACTTGTCTCTGCCTGAACTGATGCGACAGATTGCGGCCCGCTCCTGGAACGACCGCCTGATGCTCGTGGCCGGGAACAGCACCTATCACCCTCAGCTCTTCCGGAGGATTCAGGAGTGGTCCGGAGAGACGGGCGCCCTGGCGTTGACTGATTCTGGCCGGCCCATCGGGCTATGGGCACTCATGGGCGATTTCACATTCGGAGTTACTTGTATCGACGATTCACCTGCGCCGTTCACGGACAAGTTCCACGCTTATTTGGTCGCGGGGCACTCCTTCGAATGTCGGACCGTACACTCGGCCCTGTGGCAATCCGTCCGAACCCCCGAAGATCGCGCTGCCGCCGAACGAAAGCTGGATCGGTGGCTCATCAAGCCAACCGACGGCATCTTTGCCCGGCTGAATCGTCGCGTCTCGGTGCCCATCAGCCGCGCGCTGGCACGCTTTCCGATCACGCCGAATATGATAAGCATCTTGACGCTGGGTGTGGGCTTTGCCGCGGGGGTCCTGTATGCACGGGGCGGCTACTGGAATACTCTGACGGGCGCGGTCCTTTCCCTCGGCGCCAGCATTCTTGACGGCTGCGACGGCGAGATCGCCCGGATGAAGCTGATGGAGTCCGACTTCGGTTGCTGGCTGGAGACGATCTGCGACTATCTGTACTATCTGTTTATCTTCGCCGGCATGGCTCTTGGGCTTATGCGCAGTTCGGGAAACACCATGTTTCTTGTCTGGGGCGCGGTGCTCCTCGGGGGAGCCATATTAAGCATGCTGGCGACCGGTCTCGGAAGGCAATGGCTGGCCGCGCGCCGACCTGAACAGTACCTGAGTATTTGGCAGAAGAAGGCTGAGGACCGGAGATCGAATCCGATCCTGTACTTTGGCCGCCACACGGAATTCATCGCGCGGCGGTGTTTCTGGCCATACGCGCTCCTGGTCTTTGCCGTGTGCAATCTCAGTCAGATCGCTCTGTTCATGGCGGCGATCGGCGCTAATCTGGTTTGGCTGATTTCTCTGCACTCGTACCGGGCCTTTGCTGTGGCGCCAAAGTCTTCGGCGGCCGATCCCCGGCTGGGCGCAGAAACAGCAGCCTGACCAGGACACAACTCTGATCGCGTCGCCCGGGCATCTGAACCCTCGGGAACGCATCGCCTTACCTTTCGGCCTCTGCAAATGAACGATATCTTTGACACGTGCATTGAGAGGGGCAACTTTTCTACCCGCTACGCGCAGCGCCGGAGCCCGGCCTCCATTCTTGTGGTGAGCTGGAACATTGGGCGTGGCGCCAGATTGCAGGGCATAGCGGATTTTCTCGGCGCGGTGAAAGCGGATCTGGTGCTTCTTCAGGAAGCCGATGTCAACGCGAAGCGGAGCGGACGGCGCCACGTGGCCCGGGAACTGGCGCGCAGACTGCGTTTGAACTACGTGTTTGCCGCGGAGTTTGAAGAACTCGCGCAGGGCTCAGCAGAATCGCCGGCATGGCACGGGCAGGCCACACTCTCTCCCTGGCCCCTCACCAGCGCACAGTCGCTCCGCTTCCGGACGCAGTCGGGATTCTGGCGCCCGCGCTGGTTTCTGCCAAACATTGGCGTACTGCAACGACGGATTGGTGGCCGCATCGCTCTGTTCAGCGAGGTTCAGATTGGCGACCACAGGTTACTCAACTGGAACCTCCACCTCGAGAGCCGCGGCGGCGACAGCTTGCGATGCTCTCAACTGGCTGAGTGCCTGACCGACATCGACCGGCATGACGCAGGCCTGCCGATCCTGCTCGCAGGCGATTTAAATATGAATATTCTGCGCAAACGTGCATTTCAGCTCATCGAGCGATCGCAATTTGACGGCATCTCCTGGGAACAGCCGACGCCGACCACCCCCGCTGGCTTAATGGGCGGAATTACCGAGCCAATCGACTGGATCTTTGCGCGCGGTCCGCTTCGCCCCGTGAACGTCCGCGTTCACCGTTCAATTTTGGCTTCCGACCACTATCCGATTTCGATGAATCTCATCGTTCGAGAAGGAGCGCGACGCCGAAGCAAATTGGGCACCGATGCTGGATGACGTCGACGACTGTTTACGTCTGCGGGAGAATTCAGACGTCCCATGCCTTATCCTGCGGTGCCGATTTCCTGAACATAGTTCTGAAGCTCACGGAGGCGCGTGAGAGCGTTTTGCACATGTTCCTGGTGCCAGGGGCTCGCGCGCAGAGAGAAATCGGGGAGCTGAAAAGCGTCCGGTGCCACGAAAGCTTTCGCGCCGGCGACGGCTTCGGCCATGATGTCCAGGGAGGCTGCGATCCTGCCGCGCAGGGCGATCACCTGCGGGCTGGGGAGAAGATCCCGATTGCGCGTGTGGTGCAGGAAAACCATTTCGTTCCAGAAGAGCGCCACGGCCGTCAGAGCAGCACGCACCATGCTGTTGCTCAACCGGATATGCGACTCCCGATCCGGTCCGAACTCATACTCGACCGCATCATTCAGGGTTCGAAGGCTGGCGACCGTCTTACCCACCTCGTCGCGTAATGCGTCGATCTCTTTCAGTTCGCCTTCGCTTCGCGGGAATGCGTCGGGGAGTCGAAAGAGCCTGGCTCCGTCGTGCAGGATGGCGGTGAGGGCGTGGCGCATGGAGGTGACGGTGCGTACCGGCCAGAACTGATCGAAGACCAGCCACATGACGACCAAAGCCAGAAGGATGCCGATGAGGCGGTCCCGGGGCGGTGCGAGCTCTGTTGGGGCTGAGAATCCCTCGAACGCCACCAGGTAGAAAGAGAACGCGATTTGCATCCCGATATAACTGAAGCGCCGCCCCTGTGCGCACCACGCCCCGATAAAGGCGATGGCCGAGATGAGCACCACCAGCGAGGTAACGGAATCCATATTGGGGAAAAGGAAGACGGCTGCTCCGATTCCGAAGATTAGACCGCCGATCAGGGAGCCTGCAAAACGATGCACAAATTTTTGTTTGATCGCACCGGTGGTTGTGAGCCCGGTGATGAACACCGTGATCACGCAGGTGGAGATGCCCGGATAATCGATTGCGTGATACAGGATGTAGCAGATCGTCGCGCAAAGGCTGAGCTTGAGGCCGAAGGCGACATTGGCCCGGCTGGTCAGTCCTCCCGGGAGCACGAACGGCACCTTCTTTGCGGGCAGGGCAACCAGTTGTCTGTTCGCGGGGCCGGCGGCCACCGGCATGGATCGAATCGCGTGAAGCACTCCCTCTAACCGGTCCAGAAGCCCAGGCCCCAAGCCCCTCCGAGGTTCATAGATGGCAGGCCCCGTTTCCGGCGCGCCCTCGAGCGCAGCCCTCGCCTCGGCGGCCATCCGCTGGTAGCGCAACAGGCTGGCAGGGTCGTCGGCGTAGGGCGCGGAGCCAACCGCCGCAGCCAGATCCATCAGATCCGCCAGCATCGTGATGCGCACCCGGGCGCCAATCATCAGGGAACCGGTTTCGAGGTTGCGCTCGACAATCTTGTTGTAGAGGCCCTGCATCTCCTCCTGGCCGGCCGCAGCGAGGCGGCTGACCCGGGTCACTGCCTCTGCGCGCTCCTCGGGGCTGGCTTTCGCCGCAAAGAGGTCGAACATCGAAATGAACGCCCGCCAGCGCACCCCCCTCTGTTCGGTCAGCAGGTCAGCGGGGCGACGCGCGCCAAATACGTACTCGACGGCGATGGAAGAGACGATCGGTAACGAGAAGGCGGTGATGACCCACAGCGACAGTTTGACCAGGTGATTCGCGGGCGCCGGTGTCTCCCAGAAGCCAATCAGCGTGACAAACAGGAAAGCCCAGGTAGAGCCCAGCGCCGGCAGCGTTGTCCCCACCATTAGCAGGCCGGCGAAAAAGCTTACCGCCGCCAGGCCAAGGACACGAGCCATCGGATCATTGTCAGTGAGGATCACGATGCCAAGCGCCACGGCTACGGCGGCGATAATGGGAACAATCATGGCGAGGGAGCGCAGAGAGACGGCGGGGGTTTCCCGTCCCACGAAGAAGACGAAATAGAGAGCGACCGAGGCGTAGGGCACCTGCAAAATAAGAACTACAAGAAGGGTGATGACCGTAGCCAGCACCAGGCGCAGCGAATTGCTCAAACGCCCGGGCGTGGGCTGGAGATCCTGCCAGACTCTGCCCGCCCACGCCTGCACCGAGTTTGCGCGCGAGGGTAAGGCGTAGGGAGGCAGAGGCGGGGCCACGACCGAGGCAATGGGATTTTCCATGGCGCTTACCTCACGATGGTGACGGCTGTTTCGCCCATCCGCAGGAGCGCGGGATCCGGATCCTGAATACGGATCCGCACCGGGAATCTCGTCGAGAGATGAACCCAGTTCAGGGTGCGCTCGATATTCGGCAACCCGGCGGTTACAGCTCCATCCTCGGGAAAGACTCCATGGCCGATGCTCTCCACTACGCCATCAAACCGGCGGTCGGGATGGCTCATCAGATAAACATCGACGTGCATTCCGGAACGGATGTTCTTGATCTTCGATTCACGGTAATTGGCGATAACCCACCAGTTGCGTGTATCCAGAAGCGTAAACATGGGACTGCCAGGGTGCGCGTAGGCTCCCACGGAGATATTCATGTTGGTAACATAGGCGTCGAACGGAGCGACGACGCGGCAGCGTTCGAGATCGAGCCGTGCGTTGAGCACCGCGGCGGCTTTTGCCGGACGCTCCGCAATCAGCGTCTCGATCCTGTCGACCGCGTGCACAGCTTCACCCAGTTTGGCTGCAGATGCCGACGCAGCCGCATCCGCCTGTTGCTGGCCGAGGACTGCCCCCGTGAACTGAGCCTGTGCCTGCACCAGTGCGGCCTCCGCCGCGTCGAAGTTCCCCTGCGCCACCCGGACGGAGGTGTTCGCCTGATCCACCTGATCGACGGTAACGTATTTCTTGGTGAGCAGAGGTGTGATCCGATCGCGGTCATTGGTGGCGTACCGAAGCTGCGCCTGCGCGGCCGAGACGGCGGCTTGTGCCCGAGTTACGGCGGCTCTGGCCATGTCGACATTACTGAGGGACGTTTTGATCCCCGTCCTCGAGCTTCTTAGGCCCGCGCGCGCCTCGTCCTCTGCGTCGTGTTGAGCGGCGATCTTCCGCTTCTCGTCTACGATGTCTTCTTCAAGGAGGGCCTGATTGGACAGCGCCTGCTGTAGTGCATATTGATAGGGGCGAGGGTCGATGACAAAAAGCAATGCACCTTTCTCCACATAAGCGTTGTCCCGGACCGGAAGCTCCACCAGGCGCCCACTGACTTCGGGAGCAATCTCGATGAAGTTTGTTCGAACGCTCGCGTCGTCCGTGCGCGGATTGCGGTCTGTCGCCAATATCACCAGCAACAGGGCAACGACCGAAGCAACGACAACTCCGATTCCAATTCTGCGGCCCCATCGCCTGCGATCGAACTTCTCAGTCACTGGATGCATTTGCTCGCCCTCAATGGAAGAAGATCAGCCAAAGCAGACACGTCGTGAAGACGACCACACAGGGATAAAAGAGCGCCAGAGGGCCTATCTCTGTCTCGAGGCGAAAGCGAACCAGAATCAGGCGGATCACAAACACAAAAATCACACTCAGAGTCAGGCAGATCATCCATGCCGGGAAAAAGGAACCCAGGATGTTGACCGCCGGCGCGCGCGCGCACCCGATCAGGAGCAGGGAGGCGGCAAAGGTCACGAGACTTCCCCGATTCATTCTCATTGGTGACCGTCCACGTTCTGTGGCGACGCCGCCGGAGGCTGGTTGCGCAGCAGGTTGCCGGTTACAAACTCCAGGTTGACCGCCTCGATGAACAGTTGCGATCGGGCGGCGACGCTCGACAGCCGGGCCTGGGACAGCTGCTTTTCGGCTTCGAGCACATCGACGAGATTCTTAACCCCATACTGGTATGCGTCCAGCGACGCCGAATAAGAACTGCTGGCGGAACCAAGCAGAGCTGCTGCAGCCTCCTCTTTTTTCACCGCTGTGCGAAAAGCGAGATAGGACGTCCACACCTCGCGCGTAGCCTGATCCCGTAACTCGGTCATCTCGTCCTCGGCCTCGCGCCGCTTGGACCGGGCGATGGCCAGAGCGTTCTTTCTCGCGCCACCATCCCAGAGATTCCACTGGACGCTCATCGCCGCCGTCCAGGTCGGCTCGCTGGCTGATCCGAACTGGCCAACGTCAGCAGTCGGCCAGATGCTGGTTTGCGCCGCAGAACCCGTAACCACAATCTGAGGGAAGTATGCGGCCCGGGACTGTCGAATCGCATCGTTCGCGCCGCGAACCACCGCCGCCTGGGCCTGCAGATCCGGACGCTCAGCCATGGCCCGATTGATGAGCGAATCGATGGACAGACTCAGTGCTTCGGGAAGCGGTGTGTCTCCTGGCCCCAGAATCGCAATGTTGGGAGAGGGATCGGCGCCAACGGCGTCGGTCAGCGCAACGCGCGCGATCTTCTCATCACCATCGGCAGATTCGAGATCGAACATTGCCTGAGCCGTCTCCGCGCGGGCATTGAGAACGTCCGGCATGGTCGCGCGTCCGTTGTTCATGCGATCTTCGGCGGCATCCTGCGTCGTCTGCGCGGTCCTGAGCGTCTGCCTGGCTGCCTCCAGCCTTTCCTGGGCGGTCACCAGACCGTAGTAAGCGGACGCGGCGCGAAACGCGACTTGCTGATTGGCTGCGATGAACCCGGCCCCGGCAGCGATTTTCTGGGCAGCGGCCTCATCCACCTTGCCCTCACGTTTGCCGAAATCGAAGATCAGATACTGCAGGGTAATCTCAGGCTGGACAAACGGCAGCTCGACCATGGTGTAACCGCGAGGCGCCAGTGGCTTGGGAAACGGGGCGATCGCGCGCAAGTCACCGAAAGCGGCGAGACCGGCGAGCACGGGGAAGTAGGCGCTCTTCTCCACACCCACCGCCTCAGCCCTTTGCCTGGCCCGTTCCCACAGTATTCGGGTCTGAGGATTGTTTCGCTCTGCGATATCGATCAGCTCGGCCAGCGCATACGGATGCTTCGGATCGATCTGGGCAATGCCTGCCGAAGGAACGGAATGGGCGGCGCAGTCTGCTGCGGCGGCTGGAGTCCCCGCGATTCCGTAACATTGTCCCATCGCACGCCACGACATCAGGCTCCCTGCCATCAGGAGACAGGCGACACGACGGGAGATGACCTTCGAGCGCAGATGCATCGAGTTCCTTGTTCGTTTTGCTCCGTGTGATCCGGTCCTTTGAGGCTCGCGTGCGCGGTGATGGCCCATCGAAGCGGATGGGAGGCGACTTCACCGGCCATCGCCGCGACCCGATCATCGAGTACTGCTCCTTACGCAGCATCATGAGCACGGAGGATGCCAAATCGGGAGGCCGATCTAAGTGAATGAATCCGCATGGGGGACGACGGCGCCTGGCGCGGGAAGTGTCAGGATCCTGGCAAATGGGGACTCATCGCGCCGAATTGTCTGCCGGCATCACCTGGTCGACCGACGGTTTCGGGGCTCCCATGCCGCTGTCACGCGACTTTCTGCGCGGGTCGGCTTTCCTGACCCGGATGAAAAATCGCGTGATGTCACATTTCTGGCACGTGCATGAAAAGGGGCCGATCCCCAGTGGACATGGAGCAAGGACGGGTAGCTGAAAGCGGAAGTGCACCTCAATCCGCAGGCGAGTTCGCCCATTTTGCCGCGAATCCCTGGCACTCCAATTGCTTGCAGGAGCGGAGATATCTGTCTGCGCGCCGGTCTCCACGGTGAGTGCGAGAGTCAAGTGCTGGTGCGGTTTCTCGAGGATGACACCGGGTCAAGGTTGTGCTTTCGCCGACGCTCTTTCAGCAGCTCTGCTGCCGCATAACTCGCCGGGCGAAAGAGAGAGGAAACGCAGGCCTGGAATTGCATTGCGGAGGATCCGCCGCGATGCTGGCTCTGCTCTGAATTGGAATGTCACAGTCACGAGAGAGAAAGGTGCGGCTGCCGTTCCTGCTCGGGGCCGCGCACCGATGCTGCATCTTCCTCCTCGCAGCGGTGACGGCCATGGCGATTTCGGAGCCGGCCCTCCCCCAGAGCGTTCCGCTCTCCCCGAATGCTCCATGGCGCGCCAATCAGGAAACATCTTTGGTGCGCGACGCCGGACAGATCGGAACCGGGGAGTTCACCGTGAACTCGGCGACAACCTACTCGCTGGCGGAGCTGATTGATCTGGCGGAAGCGCACAACCCGAATACCCGACTAGCGTGGCAGCGCGCCCTTGCGCGCGCCGACGCCCTGGGGGTCGCGCGCAGCGAACTGTTCCCAACTGTCGCCGCGGTTGCTCTTTCGGAAACCGCCCGGGACCAGGAGTATCTCAACACGCGCTATTACCGGCAAACAGCTCAGTCGTTTGACGGAGCCCTGGATCTGAGTTACACCATCTTCGACTTCGGAGCCCGCCGCGGGCGCATCGACGCGGCAAAGGCGCAACTGCTGGCAGCGGATTTTGCGTTCAACGACGTTCACCGCCGCCTGATTTTTGCGGTGGCGCAGGCCTACTACGATTTGCTGAATGCCGTCGGGCAGGAAGCTGCCGCCCGCGCCAGCCTGGCAAATGCTGAAGCTGTACAAGAGGCAGCTGAGGCATCGCTGAAAAACGGGCTGGCCACACTGCCGGATGTTCTTGAGGCCCGGAGCGCAACAGCGCGGGCCGGTTACGACCTTCAGGCCGCACTCGGCGCCGAAGATGTTGCCCACGGCAATCTGGCGACGGCACTGGGGGCCTCGCCTCTGTCCACCATTCGGGTCGAGCCGATCGAGCAGATCGCGATTCAGGACCCGTTCGAGGTAACTGTCGATCAGGCGATCGATCGCGCCCTTGCACAGCGCCCGGATCTCATGGAGCGGGTCGCTCGCATTCGCGCGGCCACGGCGCGGCTGAAAGAGGCACGGGCTGCCTGGTTTCCAGTACTGCGTACCAACATCGAACCCGATCCCGAATTCCTCTATGCCATGCAGCAAACACTTCCCTGGGGACATACCGCAGATCTGGACGGACAAATCAGCTTTCACCTCGGCTGGACGATTTTCGACGGAGGCGCCCGCAGGCACCGCGTTGCCCAGGCAGGTCACGACCTTCAGGCAGCGCAGGCAGACGCGGCTGCGGCCCGCGATGCTGTTGAGAACGGAGTGTGGACGGCTTATTCCAACCTGAAAACGGCCCTGCGCCAAAGAGAGGCTGCCCAGGCTCTCCTCGTTTCCGCTGAACAGTCCTATAACGCTGCGCTCGAGTCGTACCACGACGGGGTGCGCAGCCTGCTGGATGTGACCGAGGCTCAGCGAGTCCTGGCCGAGGCGCGCTCCACCGATGTTCTGGCGCGGACCCAGGTACTCACGTCACTGGCTGCCCTGGCTTCTGAAACCGGAGACTCGCTCCGGCCCGGGGCCGCAGGGGCTCACCCATGACTCGTTATTTCCGGTGGTGGCATTTCCTGTTCCTGATGTCGATGGCTCTGACGGTCTCCGGCTGTTCCCACGCTCCGGCTTTCGACGTCATGGGATCCCTGTTTCCGGCGTGGCTGCTCTGCATCGCAGCCGGTGCGCTCCTCGCGGCGATCGCCCACCTGGGGTTAGTGCGCTACCGCATCAATCTTCTTTTTCCCCTGCTGGCGTATCCCTGCCTGGCAGCCGTGTTCACATTCGCAATCTGGCTGATGTTTTTCTAGTCGACATGGAGTCACGGATGGCCATCTTCGATTTCGGCAAGACCAAACATCGCCCCATCGAACGCTGGGGAGCTATTGGCATTGTTGCCGCGGCAGTCCTTCTGGGTCTGCTCGTGCTCTTGCGTGCCGGCCATAACCCGCGCACCGATGATGCGGAGATCTTTGCCAACCTGATTGGCATGGCTCCACAGGTGGAGGGGCCGATTGTCCAGCTGAACGTCCATGACAATCAGTTCGTCAGGAAGGGCAATCTGCTCTTCGTTATCGATCCCCGCCCTTATCAGTATGCTCTTGAGAAAGCCCTCGCCGCGCAGGCGGCACTGGAAGGTGAGATTCAGGATGAGCAACGGCGCATCGCCGCTCAGACAAGCGGAGTGTCAGTCGCGCAAGCCGGTATTCAAACGGCCGAAGCCGATGTGAAGCACTGGGCGGCAACCGTGGATCAGGCACAAGCGGACATTTCCAGTGCCGAGCAGGGAGTGGTGAGAGTCAGGGCAGAGTGGACCTATGCCAGCGACAACCTCCATCGCCTCGAACCGCTGCTCGCCAAGCAGTTTGTGACCGCAGACCAGGTGGATCGGGCGCGGGCATCGGAAGCGGCAGAGGCCCAGGCTCTGAAGCAGGCCGAATCGCAGTTGTTGGCTGCTCGCGCAGAACTGAACTCCGCCGAGGCTCAACATCTCCACGCCAAAGCACAACTGGAAGAGAGCCGGGCTCAACATCAGCAGGCCCAGCACTCGGTGCTGACCCTCGAACCACTCATCAGTCAGCGCGGCGAACGCGATGCGGAAGTCAAAGACGCTCGTTACAACCTTGACAATTGCCGGGTCTACGCTCCCTTCGACGCACTTGTCACGAACTTGACAATCTCGGATGGCGAATACGCTCACATTGGGCAGCAGGTGTTTACCCTTATCGATGCCCGTACCTGGTGGGCGCTGGCCAACTTTCGCGAGGGGCAGCTTCGCCACATGCGCCCAGGGATGCACGCAGACGTGTATCTGATGTCCAGACCCAATGAGCGTTTTCACGGAATTGTGGACAGCATTGGATTCGGGGTCACTCCCGATGCGGATGTGATCGGACACTTCGGTCCCGGATTGCCCGATGTCCAGAGAACCCTGAACTGGGTGCACCTGGCCGCACGCTATCCGGTCCGAGTGCGCGTGGAGAACCCGCCGCCCGAGCTGTTCCGGGTTGGAGAAACCGTGGTCGTCACTATTCGCGGAAACTAATATGGCTACCGCCGCGATCCCGGCAACCCGAACCAACCCTCTGGCGTGGCTGGGGGAATTCCTGAAGGTCGAGCTGGCGCCGTATCCTGGCAGGACCGCGCTCGTCGGCCGCATGGTGCTTGCTGCCAGCATCGTGATGCTGGTCGACATGATCTTCCGGATTCCCTACGGCGCGTATGCCGCACTGTATGCGCTCACGATCTCGCGTGAGAATACCGACGCCACTCTACAGGACGTGCGTGCCACGGTTCTGGGCTTTGCTGCGGCGGTAGCGTATGCGCTGATCGGCGCGACCGTATTCGTCGGCGAGCCGGTCCTCCGCCTCGTCTGGGTTCTGGGCACATTCTTCGTGATTTTCTGGACTTTGAGCGCGGTGGCGAGCTATCGGGCGGCGGCGCGGTTTGGTTACCTCATTGCCATCACCATCCCTCTCTGGGATCGGATTATCCCTGCGGAGCAGAAGGTCGAGGGAACCCTGTGGGCCATCGGCTCTCTCTCTCTTTCCTACGTCATGACCGCGGCTCTCGAACTGATCTTTGCGCGCCTGACCGGGCTGGACATCATCACCACTTCGATCGTGCACCGCCTTCTGTGCACAGCCGCTCTGCTCCGCAGCTGGTCTTCAGGAATCCCGGACCGGGCGCAGGAAAAGCAGCTGACCCGTCTCGCCGTCCTTGGAACCTCGCGCATGCGGCGCGACCTGCTGCGCTCCGGCTATTCTCCGGAAGTGACGCAACAAATAGACGCCGTTGTCTCACTCGTCGGCGTACTGGTGGACACCGGAGCCAACCTGGCTCAGTTTCCCATAGAGGAATGGCAACTCGACTCGCTGCGGCTCAGTCAACTCGCAAAAAAAATCGAAGGCCTGGCCGACCACCTTCTCCACAAAGGAGTTTCAGAGCCGCTGGAACTGTCCGGTCAGGAGACAGTCGCTACTGCTGTGCCCCTGCTGCAGGAGATGGAGAGAACCGTGTCGATGATCGGCGAAGTGCTCGGCGGCTCGGAGCTCCTCGCCAGGTATCGGCTGCTGCCGGCGGTCGTCCCCTCGCCTAAGCCGTTCTTCGTTCCAGACGCGTTTTCCAGTCCCAGGCACGTGCGCTTCGCAATTCGCGGCGGCCTGGCCGCCTCTGTTTGCTACCTCACCTATAACCTGATCGCTTGGCCGGGGATCAGCACTGCGGTGACCACCTGCCTCCTCACCGCTCTCACAACGGTTGGCGCGTCGCGCCAGAAACAAGCCCTGCGCTTTAGCGGCGCCGTGGTGGGTGGGGTGATCCTGGGATTCGGAACCCAGATGTTCGTCCTGCCAGCACTCGATTCGATCGCCGCATTTCTCGTTCTCTTTTTGGCCGTCACCATTCCCGCCGCCTGGATCGCGACATCGGGTCCACGCCTCTCCTATTTTGGCGTCCAGATCGCGCTCGCCTTTTATCTCATCAACCTGCAGGAATTCAGATTCCAGACCTCTCTTGCTGTCGCCCGCGACCGCGTGGTTGGCATCCTGATCGGCCTGGCGGCGATGTGGCTGATTTTCGACCAGCTTTGGGGGGCCTCGGCCCTGATTGAAATGCAGCGTACCTTCGTCTCCAGCGTCCGGCTTCTCAGCGGACTCATGCGCGAGCCAGCGTCCGCCAATATCCGTGTTGCCATTGGACGCAGTTCCTCCCTCCGCGAAAGCATCAACGCAAATTTTGACAAGCTCCGTCAGCAGGCCGATGCAATCATGCTGGAATTCGGACCCTCCCGGGAGCAGAACCTCGCCGTCAGAGCCCAGTTAGTGCAATGGCAGCTCTATCTCCGGATCATCTTCATTACGCGGATTGCGTTGCTCAAATACCGGCTCCGCCTTCCCGGTTTCGAGCTGCCCAAACCGATCCTCAACGCCCAGCAGATATTCGACAATCAACTCGCCGATCGGCTGGAAAGCATCGCCGACCACTTCCAGAGCAACAATCCTCTCCCTTTGCAGAAATCAGAGCCTTTCCTGCCTTCGTTGGCGAACGCGGTTCAGGACTGCTCCTCTACAGATCCGGCAGATCCCCTGGCAACTCGTCTCCGCACCTTTCTTCGCCTCGCTGACCGGATTGAATCTATCCTCGGAGCCATGGAACGAGAGGCCCGAACAATGTCCGCGCAGACGGAGTGATGTCCCGCGACCCACTGCTCTTCCCGTCGAGACGCAAGTTTGGAATCCGCGTTGCTGAAGGTTAAAGAGTAGTGCATCCTTTGGAGTTATGATGGCGGAACCAATATCCAAGCCTTCATCCTGCCACTGTCCTGGTGAAAAGGGGCCATCGACATGTCATCAGAACGCGTATGGCCTCCAAATTGCTCAGTCCCGATGTACGCAATGGAAACGGGTTGATCCTCAGCAGCTGGAATCATTTAATTTCTTGGCTTTCACTTAGATGTGCAGGCGGCGGAAGATGCGGGGAATCCGGGGGATCGCCGGCGACCGGCAGGCGGCTGTCATCTCGATACTTGCGTTCTTCGCAGGCGCTTCGCCAGGACTTTGCCAACCCCCGTCTCACTCCTCTACGGTTATCAGCCTGCCGGTCGCTGAGGCGAATCATGTGATTCTCATCCCCAGCCGGTCCGCTGCCTGTGTGGGCGTGCGCGTTCTTCCCCAGGGGGCGAGCGCCTGGTGGTTTCCTGCCCTGTTTGTGGCCCTTGCCACAATGCTGGTATGGGCCCTCTATTACTGGCGAATTCGCCAGGCCCGGCGCCGGGAGAAGCAGTTGCGGGATGTTGTCGAGACGATCCCGGCGATGACGTACACGGTGAGACCGGACGGATCCCGGATGTTCGTTAACCGGCGCTGGATCGAATACACGGGACTGGCCGTCGAGCAGGCGTCCAGCCTGGGCTGGAGGGCCGCGGTCCATCCGGACGATCTCGATCGAGTCGGCGAGAAGTGGCGGCGGGCCCTTTCCAGCGGCGAGCCCCTCGAGGAGGAGCTGCGGTTGCTTTCCGCTGACGGCGAATATCGCTGGTTTATGACCCGCGCAGTACCGCGTCGGAACCGGCAGGGGAAAATTCTGAGATGGTACGGACTCACGACCGATATCGAAGACCGAAAGCGGGCTGAGCAGGATCGCGAAGAGATCGAGGAGCAATGGCGAGCGGCGTTTGAAAGCAACCCGACCATGTATTTCATCGTGGACGTCGCGGGAACAATCATTTCCGTGAACAGCTTCGGTGCGAAACAGGTGGGCTATAAGGTCGACGAGCTGATGGGAAAGCCTGTCCTCGACATCTTTTGTGAAGCGGATCGCGACGCGGTCCGGAAACATGCTCGTGCCTGTTTCGATCAGCCTGGGCGGACGATGAGATGGGAAGCCAGGAAGATTCGTAAAGATGGTACAGTGCTCTGGGTCCGCGAGACCGCGAGTGCCGTTTCGCTCAGGAAGCGCCTGGTGCTGCTGGTCGTATGCGAGGACATAACGGAACAGAAGCGGGCTGAAGAGGATGCCCGCCGCAGCGAAAGGGAACTTCGCGAGGCGATCAACACGGTTCCGACACAGCTTTGGAGTGCGCGGCCGGACGGTGCGGTTGATTTCTTCAATCAGCATGTGCTGGACTTTTTAGGTGTACCTCTGGAGGAATTGGCGGGATGGAACTGGCAAACCGCGATTCATCCCGATGACCGCAGCAGGTTCGTCGCCGATTGGGTGTCGGATCTGAAGAGCGGGCATTCGCTGGACAAGGAAGTACGCCTGCGCAGGGCGGATGGGGAATATCGCTGGTTCCTGATCCGCAGAGTGCCTCTCCGCGACCCGGCTGGAACCATTTTGAAATGGTACGGAGCTTTGACAGATATCGAGGATCGCAAGCGAGCGGAGGCTCTGATTGCCGGTGAAAAGCGGGTCCTCGAGCTTGTCGCGAGAGGAAACCCTCTTTCTGAAATCATGGACAGCCTCTGCCGGCTGGTGGAGGAGCAAGCCAGCGGCGCTCTCGCCTCCATTTTGCTGGTGGACGGAGACCGGCTGAAGCGTGGCAGTGCACCCAGCCTTCCCACTGCATACACAGTTGCGATTGACGGAGGCTTGATTGGGCCGTGTGCCTGTTCTTGCGGCACGGCTGCATATTGCGGCCAGCCGGTCATCGTTGAAAATATTGCGGCTGACCCGCTCTGGGGGGAATTCCGCGACGTGGCTCTGTCCCATTCTCTGCGGGCCTGTTGGTCCACGCCGATCTTCTCTTCGCAGGGCACCGTGATCGCTACCTTCGCTATGTATTACCGCGAACCACGACGCCCGAGCCAGCGGGATCAGGAAACTATCGAGCAGATCACGCATCTGGCGGGTGTTGCCATTGAACGCAAGCTGACCTACGACCAGTTGCAGCGCAATGAAGCTTATCTGGCCGAAGCGCAGAGGCTGAGCCACACCGGCACGTTCGCCTGCAGCCCGGCGAGCGGGAAAACGCTTTACTGGTCCGATGAGCTGTTTCGAATTTTTGGACTGGATCCAAAGCACGGCGTCCCTGGTTCCGACGAGCGCCTTCGGCTTACGCATCCGGAAGATCGCGCCAGAGTTTCCGAAAGCACTCGGCAGGGATTCCGCGAGCGAGCTGAGTTTTCTCAGAATTACAGGCTCGCACTTCAGGATGGCGGGGTCAGACACCTGCACGTGGTATGGCACCCGGTCTTCAATAACGACAGAGAATTAGTCGAATACATCGGCACGGCGGCCGATGTGACGCAGCGCAAACAAGCCGAACAGAAATTTCGCGGACTGCTCGAGTCCGCTCCCGACGCAGTTGCGGTCGCGAACCGCGACGGTGAAATTGTCCTGGTGAATGCGCAGCTGGAGAAGGTGTTTGGCTATTCACGGGAAGAGGTCCTCGGAAAGCCAATCGAACAACTGGTGCCGCAGCGTTTCCGGAAGCAACATCCTGAACACCGCACCGCGTTTGTTGCCGACCCTCGCGCTCGGCCCATGGGCTCGGGGCTGGAGCTGTACGGTCTGCATAAAGACGGGCATGAGTTCCCGGTGGAAATCAGCCTTAGCCCCCTCGAAACCGAGGAGGGCATGCTGGTGTCCAGCGCCATTCGCGACATCACCGAGCGCAGGCGGGCGGAGGAAAAGATTCGTCAGAGTGAGCGGGAACTCCGCCAGCTCATCGATGTTATTCCGCAGCAGGTCTTCGTATTCGATGGGGACTGGAATCCTCTCTTTGCCAACCGGCGAGAACTGGATTACACCGGTCTCGCAGCGGAGGAGGTGCAGTCAAAGGAGGCAGTTGCCCGGCTCTTTCATCCTGAAGACGTGGAGCAGGTAGCGGCAGCTCGCCGGCGTGCGAGCGCCGACGGAGCGCCGATGGAAATCGAAGCTCGACTACGGGGGAAGGACGGCCAGTATCGCTGGTTCCTGATTCGGGACAATCCACTGCGGGGTGAACGGGGTCAGATCCTTCGTTGGTACGGTACACGGACCGATATCGAGGGCCGGAAACGGGCCGAGGAGGCACTCCGGCGCAGCGAAATGTATCTTTCGAAGGCGCAAAGGCTCACCCATACAGGAAGTTGGGCCTACTCTCCGGGTGACCAGGCTCCTCGCTACATCTCAGATGAAAATCTTCGAATCTGGGGTTTCGATTCGGTGGAGGGCCCTCCCAGTGAAGAAATGCGGCGGCAGCGGCTTCACCCGGAGGATCGGGAGAGGGTCCTGAACGACTTCGAGAGCGCGTTGCGAACCGGTAGTGAATTCTCGAGCGAGTTTAGAATCGTCCTGCCTGACGGATCGGTGCGATACATCCATTCGTCAGGGGATCCGGTTTTCACCAGCAGCGGGAGCTATGTTGAAATGATCGGCACGAATGTCGACGTGACGGAGCGTAAACGCGCTGAACAGGAGCGTGAAAGGCTGCGCAAGCTGGAAGCCAGTCTCGCACACATGAATCGAGTGACCATGCTGGGCGAATTGGCCAGCTCTCTCGCCCATGAGATCAACCAGCCGATTGCCGCCGCCACCACCAGCGCCAGCGCCTGCCTGCGCTGGCTCAGACGTGATCCGCCGGATCTGGAAAGAGCCCGTGCGGCAGCGCTGAGAATCGAGAAGGACGGCAGCCGTGCCGCCGAGATCGTCCACCGTTTGCGGATGTTTTCGCAGAAGGGCACGCCGCCCCAGCCGGAGCTGGTCGATATCAACGGAGCTATCGGTGAGATGCTTGTGCTTTTGAGGAACGAAGCAATCCGCCACTCGATTTCGCTCCGTTCGGATCTTGCCCCTCAGCTACCATGCATCGAGGCCGATCGTGTGCAGCTCCAGCAGGTCTTGATGAACCTGATGCTGAATGGCATCGAAGCCATGCGGGGTGGGGTGGGCGAGCTTACGATCCGATCGCAGAGGGCGGAGAACGGACACGTGCTGATCTCGGTCAGCGACAGCGGGGTCGGCCTGGCCGGTGAGAATCCGGACCTGATCTTCAATGCCTTTTATACAACCAAGCCTCAGGGAACGGGGATGGGATTGGCTATCAGCCGCTCGATCATTGAAGCACACGGTGGCCGGTTGTGGGCCACAGCCAATGCAGAGCGCGGCGCGACATTCCATTTCACTTTACCGGCTGAGGTGCGCCGATGAGTGCCGCCGACGACCAGTTGAGCACCGTCTTCATCCTCGATGACGATGCCGACGTCCGTGCCTCGATCCGTGATCTGGTGGAATCGGTAGGCCTCCGCGCCGAGTCCTTCGCCAGTGCCCAGGAATTCCTCTCCGGTCCGCGCCGAGGCGGCCCCTGCTGCATGGTGCTGGACGTAAGAATGCCGGGAATCAGCGGTTTGGACCTTCAGGAGGAACTGAGGAGGGCGGGGATCGGGATACCCATCATTTTCGTGACCGGCTACGCAGACATTCCCATGACGGTAAAGGCGATAAAATCCGGTGCCGTTGAGTTCCTGACCAAACCGTTCAGGGATCAGGACCTGCTTGATGTAATTCAGCGCGCCCTCAGCCGCGACCGCGAGAACCGCGAACAACAACGACAACTTGCCGAACTCCGGGAACGCTACGCCAGGCTAAGCGCGCGCGAGCGGGAAGTGATGGCGCTAGTTGTTTCCGGCCTGCTCAACAAGCAAATCGCTGCGGAACTCGGTGCCAGCGAGCCCACGGTCAAAATCCATCGCGGCCACGTAATGCAAAAGATGGAGGCCGGGAGTCTACCCGAACTGGTTCGCATGGCCGATAGGCTCAGGGCCCTTTTTTAATCGCCGCAGTTCAGCCCCGTCCCGGCAGTCTGGGCCGAGCCCCGCCGTCTCGTCATTTACCAAAGTCTTATCGCGACGTACCAAGGTATGATTGCGTTCCGATGAACAGGGGCCTATGGTTGCGGTCATGGTTATTAGGCCGGAGCCCACCATGTTCATCGTTATTGTGGACGACGATAAATCGGTTCAGAGTGCGCTGCAGGACCTGGTCGAAGCCGATGGGCTTTCGGCGAAGTGCTTCGGGTCCGCGGAGGAATTCCTCGACTCAGGGCTGCCAAGCAGAACGGCGTGTCTGATCACCGATCTGCGTATGCCCGGAATGTCAGGTCTGGAACTGCAGGCAAAGCTGAAGGCCGAGGGTCACAAAACCCCGATCATTTTCATCACCGCACACGGAGATGCACGGGCACGGATACAGGCGATGAGAGAGGGTGCAGTCGAGTTCCTGATGAAACCGTTCGATGATCAGATCTTGCTCAACAGGGTTCGCGCTGCGCTCAAGGCGTGAGCCGCCGCCGGCTACCGGGCCCAGGACGCGGAAGTTTCGCGGAGGTCTTCAGTGAAGAGTTCCGAAGCAACGGCAGACACTGAACGCGATCAGACGGAGCGCTCATTCGAGCAGATTGTAGGGAAAAGTCCCGCGCTCGAATCCGTGCTCGAGCAAGTCGCCTGTGTTGCGTGCACGGACTCCACCGTTCTGATACAGGGAGAAACGGGGACCGGCAAAGAGGTGATCGCCCGCGCCATCCATAATGCAAGTCCGCGATGCGGACGTGCGCTCATCAAAGTCAATTGCGCGGCCATTCCGCTCGATCTTCTGGAAAGCGATCTGTTCGGTCACGAAAAGGGGGCCTTCACCGGAGCGATATCGCAGAAGATCGGACGATTCGAAATGGCTGATCACGGGACGTTGTTTCTGGACGAGGTGGGCGACATTCCCCCCGCGCTGCAACCCAAGTTGCTGCGCGTCCTGCAGGAGCAGCAGTTTGAACGCCTGGGAAGCGGCCGAACTCATCAGGTAGACGTTCGCCTGATCGCGGCGACGAACCGCAATCTCGTCACAATGGTGGAGCGGAATGAATTCCGCAGTGACCTCTATTACCGGCTCAACGTCTTCCCGATCTCCCTGCCGCCGCTGCGCGAACGTCGTGAGGACATTCGAGCTCTGGTAGAGCATTTCGTCGAACTTTTCTGCCGGCGCATGAAAAGGCACGTCCGTCACATCCCTCCGGAAACCATGGCAGCCTTTTCCTCCTATGCCTGGCCTGGCAACATACGTGAACTTCAGAATCTGGTGGAGCGCGCGGTAATACTGTCGCAGGACGGTGTGCTGCGCAACCCGCTCTCGGCGTCCGGCTCCGACCGCGCCCCTCGGCTTCCCGTCCGGAGTGCAAATGAAGACTCCAATCCCCTTGAGCCGATGACGCTCCGCGACTCTGAACGTGCGCTGATCCTTCAGGCGATGCAGGCAGCCCGCTGGAGAATCGGGGGACCAACAGGGGCGGCTGCCAGGCTGGGTTTGAAGCGAACGACCCTCATGTATCGACTGAAGCGGCTCGGGATTGACCGGCCCTCGCGGCGCTCGACTCGCCCGACCATGTCCGAGCGTCTGAATCGCGCTCAGGACCGTGAACCGCTCGCTGGTTCATGAAAATTCGCAAAGGCCGATTCGCTTTGCAGCAGGCCCCCGGGGCACCCACGGTATATTGCCGACGGCCTGTTCCCTGGGAGTGGCCGATCAGATCGGATGAAAACCAAACCTCCTTCGAACCCGGGTGTTGGCTATTTCCCATCGGGGACCAACACAGCACGCCCTTTAATTTGTCCCGCTTTCAATTTTGCGTAAACGTTGAGGGCCTGATCCAGCGGAAATTCTGCCACCTCCGCGCGGATGTGCCCATTCCGTGCCATAGCGATGACCTCTGTCAATTCAACCCGTGAACCCCAGTAAGGAACGCTCACGGTGCAGCCGTAAGGCGTACTTCCTGCGTGAAAGTCCCGGTGCCCTCCACCCAGCCCGGTAATCGTCCACATGCTGTTTCGGCCAAGAAGCGCGGCGCCGAGATCGAAGGTCGCCTGCACCCCTACGCAGTCGAGCACCAATGCTGCTCCCCTGGCGCCAACAATTCTAAGGATCTGTTCGGCGGCGGCGTTCGCGTCGCCGGTGTGAATCACGTGATGTGCTCCGAGCTGCTTTGCATGTTCCAGCTTCGCCGCATCGATATCGGCGGCGATCACCCGTACTGGAGCGAGCACCCGAAGCAACTGGACCGCCATGTGCCCCAATCCCCCGAGACCCAGCACCACAACGGCCACCTCGGGTGTGAGGTGCGGAAGCGCCCGCTTGATGGCGTGATAAGGGGTCAGCGCAGCATCGGTGAGGGGAGCGGCATTCATCGGTGCCAGGCTGCCGAGCGGCACCAGCAGTCGAGTTGACGGGACGAGCATGTAATCCGCCATCCCACCGTCAAACCCAAGGCCGCCTCCAAACCCTCCCAGGGCGGCCCAGTTCTCGCAATAGTTCTCCATCGAAAGCTGGCAGGCGTGACAATATCCACAACCCCAGGGCCCATACACGGCCACTGCGTCACCTTCTTGGAACCCTGTAACTCCCACTCCAACTTCTGCAACCCAACCTGCGTTTTCGTGGCCGAGGGTAAACCCGCTGCTGAATCCGAGGCCTTCTTCCAGTATGTGCAGGTCGGAGTGGCATACACCGGCGCCACCGATCCTGATCAACACCTCGCCTGGTCCGGGTTGCGGCCTCGCCACCTCAACAATGCGGGCCGGACGCCCAACGCCCTGAAACTGAACTGCTCTCATCCCCTTTACCTTTCCTTCCTGCGGTCGCACTCCGCTCCAAATACCGAGGTGCGTCGGAGATTTCCCAGCGACACCGCACGACTTCCGTTAATAGCTTCGGTTCGCTCACGATGTGAGCCCTGGATCGAAGCAACGACGGTGCTCAGCTTCGCCCTCGTGATTCGCACTCCAATACGGCGATTACATCGCTGGACATGAGATCGCAAAGTTCGAATCCTCCCTGTGCGGCCGGGATCGCGCCCGAACCGCGGATTTCTTCAGATGGTTCATGCTCCTGCGACATTCCATCCGCAGGCCACGCACCCAGCCGAAATCCGGCCCTTCCTCTTCGACATATCGTTCTTCGCGTGCACTCCTGCAATAAAATCCGGGTGCGGAATGAGGAAGGCGTTCCATTCGATTTCAAGTTCCTTCGTGATAGAGAACAGCGCTAAGCGGCGAGCCGTTCCAGTGCCCGTGGCTGCAAAACGATGAGGGCGGCGCCGCGAATCTGAATCAACTGATCGCGCTTGAGCTGGGCCAGCACCCGCGTGACCGTCTCACGCGTAGTTGCGGTCATGGACGCGATCTCTTCGTGAGTCAGGGTCATCATGCAACGTCCCTGTGGCGCATTGGCCGGAGCCTGGTCGCGGCTCCAATCCAGGAGTAGTCCGGCAACGCGACCGCAGGCGGTAGCGGGGATGGCTAACCGGCGTACCCCATCAAAAGCAGCTTTGTATTCCTGGACGACGGAGCGCGCGGCGCGCATGCTGGCATCGGGGTTGCGATCCAGAAAGTTGAGCAGAGCAAGGCGCCGGATGGTCTTCAATCGGCACGGTTCCACGGTTTCGGCCGTCACCTCGTAAGGCTGGCCCGCCAGTGCCGCGGACAGGCCGAGAACCTCGCCGGCACGGGCCATTTTCAGAATCAGTGTCCGGCCTTCCCGGCTGGTCGCCCACAGTTTCACACGCCCCGAACAGAGCACGTGTACCGATCCGCATGCGTCGCCTTCGCGAAAGATGATCGTGCCATGGGGGTACTCCACCGTTGTTCCGATCTGGTTAAACTTCTCCATCTCACAGTCCTCGATCTTGCAGAAGAGGTGCTGGCCGCGGACCGGACAGTTCGTGCAACCCAGGTTAGGTTCCATTGGCTTGTCTCCTTGGAACTGACACCGGGTATAGAGCACGGCTCGTGCCAAACTTTCGTCACACAGCCGCGGATTGCAATCACGTTCCTGACATTGCCTGACCCGGAAGGCGGCTTCGCTGGGCAGCAGCGCGCGGGAACCCAGGGGATGAACCGATGCTGCTCTGGTCGAGGATCATAACGGCACGCTGTTGGGCCGGGGATTGCAGGGCGCGGTGGGCGCGGCTGAATCCCAGGCTCGTCTTCCGTCAATTGATGTGCCGCAACCATGCGATTCGGAGGCAAGCCGCCGGCAGTCCGGCGAGAGCATCTGCATCGTGATCGCCATGGCAGGAATCAGGAAAACCATCGATCCCATCACCCACATGAATGCGCCCGCTGCGATCTGGTCGTTGAGCGCGCTCAGACCGAACAACCGGGGCACCGCTGCATAGCTGGGGTAGAGCAGCCTTCCGGAGAAGCACAGGAACGCCGAGAGCCCCGTGTTCACCAGATCGGCGAACAGGAGATAGGGCAGCAGAATCCATCGCGACCAGTTCTGCCGGTTCGGCCATGGCGCGATCACCGGCCACCAGAACATCAGGCTCGTGAAGAAAAAGCAGGCGTGCTCGCAGTTGTGAATGTTCTCCGAGGAGAGCGCGATCTCATAGGCGCGGGGCACATGCCAGCCGACATAGGCCAGGTTCATGGAGAACCATGCCACGCGGGGGCGCGTAAGCCAGGCACCGATCTTGTGTAACAGTCCGGCAGAGAAAATCGGCCGGAGGGCACTGCGAACAAGCGACCGAGGCAAGCCGCGGAGCAAGGGAACGACGGGCGCGCTCAAAACAATGAGTGGGGGGGCCACCGACATGAGCACGAAATGCTGTGCCATGTGCATGAAGAGCAGCGTCTCGCTGAATGTGTCGAGGGGCGACGCGACGGCAACGAAAAGGGCGAGAATCCCGGCGAGGAAGGCAAAGAGTCGGCACAGCGGGAACAATCCCGGGCGTGTTCTACGAATGCGCAGCCAGCCGAGTACGTAGATCAGCGCTGTCACCGCGAGTGTCGTGGTAACAGCCCATGGAATATCCCACGTACTAAAAAGCGCCTCTGCGTTCATTCCCGTCTCATGGAGCTCCGCTCCCGTCACACCGTCTCTGGCGCGCGTTCGTCCTGCCCGCCTCTCATCCTTTCGCCGGACAGCGTACAGACCTAATTTCCGTGCGCGTGAGTCGTGAAACGGCGCAGGACGAATTCCTGCAGCAGGTTATCCGCAACGCGGGCCCCCATACTTACCAGAGAATTCTGAGCAAAAAGGCCGGCCCCGCGATTGCTCGCCGGATAATAAGCGTTGGAAACAGCACCCGCCACCAGATCTCCGCCGATGGCCGAGTAGTTTGGCTGCCACCTTCCGTTGTCGCCTTTGCAAATAAATGCACGTGACATTGCATACAGAAGACGTGAATGCGCAGAACCTGTGCCTTTGTAAAAATAGCGTGGATCCTGGTGCAGAATCGAGGGCAGGACCACGCTGCCCGCCATGACATCGACAAAGCTGTTGGCATAGTTGACCCCCAGCCTCTGCCCGTAGCCCTTTGCGCCCTGGGAGAAGTTCGGGGTATCGGCGGCCTGGTCGGCGCCGGCCACCACCGCTGCCCCAAGAAAAGTGACTGGGTCAACGGCATACCTGAGGCCCAGCTCAAGCTTCAGCTTTCGTGTGAGCGGTGCAGATTGCGGATCATAGGCGACATAGAAATTCGGTATGAATCCGAGCACGCGTTGCTTTTCCTCCAGATGGACCTGCTCGGTAGCCAGAGAAACCGAGGAGGCGGTGACCGTTACCGATATCGTTCCGCCGGAGAATGTCAGTTTGACTGCAGGTAAATAGAGGAACTGCCCGGGTTCAAGCGCTAAAGGAGCGGAAGTCCAGGGAAGGCATCCGTTTGCCTGAACGATGATTTGATATGTGGTTCCTCCGGGAAGACCGGAGAATGTGAACGCACCACTGTCATTGGACGATACTGTGTATGGAGCGTCGTCCGGAGATGTCTGCAGCAGCACGGTGGCCCCGGTAATGACATCACCGTCGTTGTCCGTTACCGTCCCGCTGATGGTGCCTCCCTGGGCGCCAGAAGCGATGAGCTGCTGAGCTTTGCTTGGGGTGCAAAACAGAGTCCAGGCAATCGCAGCCACCAGGGCACACGTGCAACCGCTGACTCGCGTCGAGCGCCGGCCGGCATGACCATGCCGTGTCTGGATACGACGGGATGCCAGATGGAGGGCTGACCGCGGCGACACCGAGCCCTTGAAGAGTGTGAATCTCATGCGAAACTCCCCTGGTCCTTGCGGTGAGCGGGAGGAACCGACAGTTGTCGCCGGACGTGGTCACGAAGTATTTCTCGTCCCCGGCTTCGACGTGATTTAACCGCAGTGGCTGACATTCCGAGCCGCCGCGCGCAGTCGATCACCGATCGTCCTTCCAGATCGCACATGCGCAGTGTCACGCGGCTTGCGGGGCTGAGGCTTTCGATGGCAGAAAGGAGCAGCCTCCGTTGCTCCTGCTGAAGGTATGCGGATTCCTGGTTCATTCGTTTGTCCGCGATTTCCGGAACTGCTCCCGATTCCCAACCCTGGCTCATATCGATCCAACCCACTTCGCGAACTCCCTTCGACCTGCGCTTCCACATGAATGTTTCGTTGATCGCGATCCGGACCAGCCAGGTTGAGACAGCACATCTCCCGCCGAAACTTCGCAGATTGAGAAACGCTTTCAGGAATGTTTGCTGCGTAATGTCCTCTGCGTCTTCGAGTCTTCCTGTGATACGTAGAACGACTCGCAGGATTCTCCGACGGTGGATCCGGACAAGCGCCTCGAAGGCCGCTTCGTCGCCCTCTGCTGCGGCGCGCACCAGGGGGTCGTCTTTCCGGGACGCGTTTCTCTGGTTTGAAAGTTCCTGTGGAGATACCAGTGTTTCAGTCATGGATGGGTCCTTCGGTTGATTGATCGCCCGGGCGCCCAGGCCATTCCCCTCCGATCCCGCGGCGAAGGACGAGGGCATACTGGGCTTCCTGGTATGTACACATGGACACGAGACACAACTCCGAATCAGTGCGCCGTCGAAACAAAGTTAGTAAGCGCTCTGCGAGGAAGCACGATCCCCTGACTGCGGGATTTCATCGCACCGCTCTCGATTTCCTCAAGAGCATTCGGAGTACCAGAATGGTCAGAGACGATCCTCTTTTTTATCAGCAGAGGACCCAGGCGAAATGGAATACTGTCGAAATCTCACTGCCCGCCGACTGGCACTGGACACAATGTTGATTCGCACGACCGGAGCACACGCAACAGAGAGTTTTGCGCGAGCTGACGGCATCCTCATTCAAGATCTGAGATCGGCTTTGTCTTCCCGATGCGGGACCAGCGCGAGACTCGCATTCCCGTCGCGCGATGCATCCTGAACAGGTCGCGATCCGACTGGAGACGCGCAGCAAGCGGCGAGAGAGTCGCATCCAGCGGACATGATCCCGATCATTTCCAGCTGACGGGAAAGTCGCAAGCCAGGAGACAATCAGGTCTCCTGGCGATCTGGTCCGCCATGTTCACGTTTTGTTGACCACAATTGCTTTTACACGAAGCAAATCATCTGCGCCTGCACGAGAGCGCAATTCAGACGATGCCATCCGAGATCGTAGCCAGACCTGGAGTGGCAGAACGGGGAAATTCAATCAGCACGCCCCGCGGTGCTTCCCGGAGCATCTGGCGAATATTCGAAAGAGAAAGATGTTCCTTCGATGCAAACGGGAGGATTCTGCATTTCGGTGCTTCGGTCCGTGCAGCAGGCCGTTCCCACTCTCGAAGGTCGATTCCCCGGTCCAGACAATCAGATACCTCCTGGAGAAGGGGATGCACTGCAACATTTGTATTGCCGCAGCGATCGGGCTGGCAATCCGTAACATCCGTTGAATTCCGCGCAACTCCGGACGTGGATGGTTGCGGGGTCTGGCCGGGTGGATGTTCGCCCGGTCTGCCGGATTTAACCAGCCCGCAGAGTAAGGCTCGTTCTCTGAACAGCCCTCGTCTGCGCCGGTGCACCTCGCGACTCTCGGCATGGGCCGGCTGCACGTTAAGGATCACCCGCCGGGAGGCGGGAGCCTGGACACTGGATTGAAGCCGCACAGTTTTAGCTACACCTGCACCGCGCCCGATAACCTGGCGCCGCAGCGTGCTTGTCTGATCTGACGTGATGAGTATTCTCACTGGAGCCTCGCACTTTGTCTGCCTGTCGTGTTGCAATGCGGTTGCCACCGCGCATCAGCAGCTATCGCGGTGGTGACCCTGAACAGAGCTCATTGAGAAGGGATAGAAGGATTCCTGTGTCTGACCCAGCTCAACATCAGCCGCAGTCAGGAGCTGTTGTGCCAACTGGCGGGCTATAACAACATCCCTTTTCGTACAGCCGAGCAGAGTCGCGCATATTTCGTCCGGAAGTCCTTCGAGCACGGACATGACGAAGACAAACCGCTCGAAACTAGCCAGGGAAGAGATTGCCGCAAAGGGTCTGATGCGGTCTGACGACAAGGGCTGCTGGAGGCCGGCTGTTGATTCGCAGGCTGTGCCGGACGGCAATGGGCGGATCAATCCGATCGCATACCTGAGAATCGCTGTACGAGCCGAGAGACTCGTCCACTCCAGGAAGTTTCCGACTGCCTCAACGCCATCTCCCATAACCGCTACCATGCAACGTTCTGCCTGGGCTCGATCCGCGATGAGGAGGAAGGAGAGAAGGTAGAGGCTGTGCATCCGCTCCGTAAATGACTCGCACACATCCTCGACGGTCGGATACGGCGGAGCCCATCCAGCGATGGCGTGCGTGTCTGTGCGCATATTCATTCCTTTCTCCATGATGGCTAATCGGCCGCGACGCGGTGGATAGTCGCCAGAGCCGCTCGAATCGTCGATTCACGCCTGAGACGAAAGCTAGGCTGCTCTGCGCAAAGGCTGTCTCAGCTGGCTGCGCGAGGGTACCTGGCGCGCAAGCGGGTTGGCCTCTCTGAACCGGGCGAGGACTTCATTGGTTGTTTCCTGAATGCGGCTGTTCGGACGGTGAAATTCCCGGGTTGCCCTGGCGGCGAGCCGGACCAGCAGGTAACGGTTCGAAACGTACGTCATGGCGCCAAAGACCAATTCAGAGCGCATGGTTTCCTCCAAAAACAATCTGACTTCCCGTCTCGCAATTGAAGGGCCATCTCTCTCACCGAGGCAATGCCGAAACTCCCGGTTCCATTCCCACTGACAACGTAGGCGGATGTCGAAACTCGGACCTCTTGTATGCGCAGATGTGTCGGGGGACTGGCAATTTCCGACCCTTGTGCGGAACGGCAACACACAAGCGAAGCAGGAGGGCCAAAATCACCTTCTCCTGCTCGCCCCTCGAGAGTGGCGTCAGGAGTGCAATCAACACACACAGGATCGTTACCCAGAGGGTTGCGTACCCGAATTCTCACCCGAGGTATGAGGAGCAACGAGCGACTGTTTCTCAGTGTCCGGCTTTTCGCACCCGTGGCAGGAGTGACCCGTGTCTATCCAGAAGGAGCCCCCGCTCACCCACAGCAATCAATACAGCGCTGATTCGGCCTGTGGACATTGCGACGGAGTGATCCGCCACGAACCCTGGTGCATCACGCAGAATGACGGTGTTCGCTATGCGTTTCGAGTCATCGTCGATCCGGATCACATGACTACTGGAGACCGCCTTATCCTGCATGCGTTGGGCGCAGCATGGCGGCCCGGCGGGGCTCGCTCGCGGCGCTAGAACCGGGGACGACCCTGCAGATCTGCAATTTGAAATGTACGTTCCCGATACCGGCCGCCATGAGCCTGAAAAGGCATCTTATGGAAAGCCCTGACGACGGGAAGCCTTCTGTTGAGAACTCTGGACCAATGGTCAAATGGCCGAAGCTTAGCGTCCTTCCGTCGACAGTCCGGGCAGGATGTGCCCAAGCTTCTCTTGCTTCGTTCTCAAATAGTGCAGTGTCGAAGGTGAAGCGGGGATTTCGAGAGGCAGCCATTCGGTAACCGCCAGACCGTAGCCCTCGATACCGATCAGCTTGCGCGGATTGTTGCTCAGGAGCCGCATGGAACGAACGCCAATTTCCCGCAGGATCTGCACTCCAATGCCGTAATCTCGCTGATCCGGTTTGAAACCGAGGCGTTCATTCGCCTCCACTGTGTCCAGGCCTTCGTCCTGCAAACTGTAGGCACGAATCTTGTTCGCGAGGCCGATGCCTCGACCCTCCTGGCTCAGGTAGAGCAGCACGCCGCGGCCTTCGGCGCCGATCCGGCGCATCGCCTGGTCGAGCTGGGCACCGCAATCGCAGCGCTCGGAATGCAGAACGTCTCCAGTGAGGCATTGTGAGTGTACGCGCACCAGCACATCGCGCCCATCTCCCAGGTCGCCGCATACGAGAGCAACGTGTGTCTGTTTGTCGATCTGATTCTCAAAGGCATGGAGCCGAAACTCTCCATATTCCGTCGGTAGTTTTGCCGAGGCCACGCGGCTGACGACCGAGTCTGTCCGCAACCGATAGGTGATCAGATCGGCAATCGTGACCAAGAGAATCTTGTGACGCAGAGCGAACTCGCGGAGGTCGGGCATGCGTGCCATCGACCCATCCTCGTTCATAATCTCGCAGATGACGCCGGCAGGAGAAAGGCCGGCCAGCCGAGCCAGATCCACAGCCGCTTCGGTTTGCCCGGCCCGTGCCAACACACCGGCCTTCCTGGCGCGCAGCGGGAAAATGTGTCCGGGGCGGATCAAATCGGCAGGTCTGGTCGCCGGATCAATGGCCGCCAGCACCGTGGCCGCACGGTCGGCAGCCGAGATGCCGGTTGTCGTGCGTTCTCTCGCCTCGATGCCGACGCAAAATGCCGTCTCGAAGCGAGACCCGTTGTTGGACACCATCAAGGGGATTTCGAGTTCATCCAGACGATCGGGGGTCATCGCCAGGCAAACCAGGCCGCGGCCGTGCTTCGCCATAAAGTTGATTGCTTCCGGGGTGACCTTTTCCGCCGCCATGGTCAGGTCGCCTTCGTTTTCCCGGTCTTCGTCATCGGCGACGATCACCATCTCGCCCGCGCGGATAGCCGCAATAGCATCCTCGATGCGCGCCAGCTGGTCTGAGGAGTTGTGAGCCACTTTCAGGTTCAACATCGAGCGTGCCCCCCTCGCAGAGAATGATCAGTCCACGATAGGGATGCAGGCCTGGTGCCAAACGGACCGATTCGCGTCCGCCTGGCGCAGGAAGACACAAAACCCAGTGGCCACGGCCCGTCGAGCGCGCCGAGGCGAACCTCTGGGATGGGGACAGGAGGCCAGATGTCAGAGATTGAACAGAATCTTTGTCAGGGCCTTAACATTCTGTCGAATTCCGGCCACGGTTTCGCCGCGACCTGGACGCGGGGAACAAACCAGCCCCGGCGGTCGAGCGGGTGAACGCGGCGGAACTGAGGACGACCCACTTTCCACTCTCCTCAAGCGGCATGCGCCGATTGAGAGTCGAGAAGGACTGGTGCCGTGACAGATCCTTTGCTCCGAACCCTCACGCGTCCGTTCGAAACGGAACCGTCACCCTCACCGCAGTCCCGCGCCCTGGTTCGCTTTCAAACTCGAAGGTCCCGTCCAGGCGAAGCACGCGCTCGCGCATGTTGATCAGCCCCAGCCCTCCCGATTTCCCGATCTGATCGGGGCTGCAACCGACTCCGTCATCGGACACAGAGAGGCGAACGCCACCGTCGGAGCGGGTAAGGCGAACCTCTACCTTCTTTGCTGCTGAATGCTTGGCGGCATTGCCGAGAGCTTCCTGTGCGATGCGATAAAGACAGAGCGCGGTTCCGGACGACAAATGCCGCACAGTTTCATCCGTCTCACACGTTACAGCCAGCCCACGCACCTGGCTAAACTCGTCGCAATAGGCCGACAACGCCTCGGGCAGGCCGGAATCCTGCAGCAACGCAGGGTGAAGTTCATGGGATAACTGACGGAGGCCGGTACCGATCCGGATGAGCTGGTCCTGCAAACCGGCGATCGTTGCTTTGGTCTGCGACCCCGGCGGCACTTCCGATCGCACTTTGGCCAGCCTGAGAGTCAGCGAAGTGATCTGCTGAAGAACGCCGTCGTGCAGCTCTCCGGCAATGCGCATGCGCTCAGCTTCCTGCGCTTTGATCGTCTGTTCATTCAGCGCGCGGATCTCGGTTTGGTGCTGCTCCAGCAACTCTTTATCCCGCTCTAACAGTTTCTGGTGCTGCTCCGACAGCGCCTGATTCTGCTCTAACAAGACCTGACGTCGCTTTAAGGCCCGGAACCGAAACTGATAAGCGGTCCAGAGCATCGCCAGAAATGTAAGGGCACAGAGCGCGCGGAACCAATTGGTCTGGTAGTAAGCGGGCGCAATGCTGAAGTCCAGCGACGCGCCTTCCTCGTTCCACACACCGCTGTTATTGTTGGCGATTACGCGGAAGCGGTAATGGCCAGGGCTTAGATTTGAATACTCAACGTCACGAACGTTGACCACCTGGCGCCAGTCCTGATCCTGCGGCTCAAGCTTGAAGCGGAACTGCATCTTTTGCGGGACAACGAGGCTCAGGGCCGTGTAGTCAACCTCGAAGTTTCTTACATGCGGAGGCAGGCGCAATCCGGGCAAGGCGTCATAGTTCTTGCCATCCGCGATGATGCGCTCGATGTGCACCGGCGGCGGTAGCTTGTTGAAGGCAAGATGTCGGGGGTCAATGACGCTGACCCCGTCGGGGGCGGAAAACCACATTTTTCCGTCCGGCGATTTGGTCACATATGGAGCATGGCGGCCATGACGCCCGAAACTCCACACACCATCGGAGCTGTCGTAAACGGTGGTTTGAACGATTCGTTTCGGATCCCTCATCCAGGCGTCCAACTCGGAACGAGCAATCCGCACCAGGCCACACGGCATGTCCAACCAGAAGGAATAATCGTTGTCTTCGATGACCCAGTTAATGGCATCACAGGGCAGACCGCTCCTGCTGGTCAATGTCCTGATGTATCCGTCCTTGATTCGGCTCAGACCACCCTCGGTCGCGGCCCACACCGCACCGTCTGATCCCATCTGGAGATCCATCACTTCGCCATGGCCCAATCCATCAGCTGCGCTATAGGAAGTACGGATCTCGCCATCCTTGAGGTAGGCTATTCCGCCTTCAGGAAATCCGAGCCAGAGTCCACCGTGCAGCCGATCGGGCAGTAAGGCACCCGCAGCGTAAGTGTGTCCGAACCGGGCCCATGGAATACGCTCCACGGCGCCCTCTGGCGTTGAATAGATGAGGCCCTGATCGAAGCTGCTGATCCAGACCTTGCCCTGTCCACCCCCAGCGATTGAAAATATATCTCCGCCGGGGAGACCGGGAACTCGCACAAACCGGCCGCTGTCGAAGTAGAGCACACCCTGGTCGCTTCCAGCCCACAAGCGTCCCCGGTCGTCCAGCCCCAGCGAATAGACCATGCTTCGAAGGCCGCTGTTGGCAACTTCCGCTGCCCTCGCGTTGATCATGGCATTTGGCTGGTCTGTTCGCGGGTTGTGCCTCGGAAAATTTTGCCTGCCATAGACAGTCATGTGCCCGTCTTGCCAGCGATTGAGCCCGTCCGCTGTAGCGATCCAGATACTTCTATCCGGTGTCGCTTCCAGCACGCTGACGGCGGCAATGGAAAGACCCTGGTCGACCGATACTGTCGGCACGGCGAATTCGCGGAACCGGTCGATCCCTGTTGACGTGCTGACCCAGACGGTCCCTTCACGATCCTGGAAGATGCTGGTTACGAGGTCTCCAGACAGGCCATCGGCAGCAGAAAACCGATCAAGCCTGCCGTGATACAGGTGCAACAAGCCTCGGATGGTGCCGATCCACAAGCTGCCGTCACTGCTTCGGAACATACAGATGGGTATGAACTGCCCCGCGGTCGCGGGAGGTTTGTAGTCCCGAACTGTTCCGGCCGCAAGTTGTTTCAGCCCTTCCATCGAGCCATTCACGTGACCCTCGAACCGGCCGGATTTATTGGTGGTCATTAGGAGTACGTCGTCTGCTTCGATCAGTTCGTCGGCCTGAACCCCCTCGGGTAACCGATAGTGCTCTGGAGGACCGGGTGCCCATCGCCACAGACCCGTTGAAGCCGACACCCACAAATTGCCCCTGTGGTCCTGATATAAGGCGGACACCGACCAGCCGAAACTCCCGGCTCCGTAGCAGTGCATTGTGCCGACTCGGACGGCACAGATCCTGCCCGGGTTTTCAGCCGCAAACCAGATCGTTCCTCCAGCATCCTGGATCAGGGAATAAATGTTGCGGCCGTCAGCTCCTCGATACCGCGTAAACTTGCCGTCCTTCCAGGCAGCAAGTCCCTTGTCCGTGCCGATCCATAGGGTTCCGTCGCGTGCAACCAAAAGTTTCTCGACAAAATTACTGGGAAGCTGCCCACCCCCGGGCGGCTGCCAGGGCACGGCACGGACACCATCGAAGCGGACCAGGCCAAATTCAGTGCCCAGCCACAGATAGCCATCCGGCGTCTGCGCCATCGAGAAGACAGTGCCCCGGGTGAAACCTTCGCGTACCTTCCAGGCGGTGTGCGCGTACTGGCTGATATCGAGTGTGGGATTTAGCGCAAAGGCCCAGGCGCCGGATGCCAGCAGGAAGGACAGCCAGATGGCGGAACTCCTTTGCGCTTTTCCCATAGGGGGACTATATTCCAGTTCACTCCGCATTCGGCCGCGCTGTGCGCCAGGAAATAGACCGCCGCCGCTGAGCAGTTGTATCTCCCATGACTCCCCCAAACGTATTCGCTGCCTGCGCATTCTGGCAGGGCAGTTGGAGGGCCCCCACCACATTAATGGTCGTTGCAGTGAAGAACACGTTCAGCCAATGGGCCTGAGGGGTTTCCGACTTCTGTTGCCCCGTGGGCAGGTCGGGAGCCCTCGTCGGGGCTGGCGGGAAGGAGAGGGCAGATGGCACGCAGGCGACACTGGATCCATTTGACGGCCAGCCTGCTGTTGTTAGCGGCCATGCCTCAGCTCCCGGCGCAGGTGAATACCGTTGATGTAGTGGGCAGGGTAACCGATGTTTCGGGGGCGGTGCTGCCTGAAGCAAAGGTGACGATTATGAACACGGGTACGGGCGTTTCCCGAACTGCGCAAACGGGCAAAACGGGCGATTACAACTTCAGTCTCCTGCAAGTTGGAACCTACGATGTGATGATCGAGGCCAAAGGCTTCGGGAGATTCGAGATCAGGGACTTGAACCTGTCCGCTGGTGACCGTGTTCGCGTGGACGCGAAGCTGGAAATCGGCATGGCCAGCGAAAACATTTCGGTATCGGCTGAAGCCTCGCTGCAGACCGACTCCTCCACCGTCGGCACCCCAATCGCTGCCGAAGACGTGGCGGACCTGCCGCTAAACGGCCGCAACCTGACAAACCTGATTCAGCTTTCAGCAGGCGTCACCGAGGGAGCTTCCAATGCGGCCGGAGGCGGAAATCACAGCACAGATCGACGCCTGACTTCCGCCTTCTCCGCCAACGGGCAGAACGACTTTCTCAACAACAACATGATCGATGGGATGGACAATAACGAACGATACTTTGGCACGGTTGTCGTCCGACCCTCCCTTGATGCCGTTCAGGAGATCAAGGTCTCCACCAACCTATACCCGGCAGAAATCTCCCGCACCGAGGGAGGCGTCGCCGATGTCATTACCAAGTCCGGCACGAACGCTTTTCACGGTTCGCTCTACGAGTATCTGCGCAACGACGTTCTCGATGCGCGCAACTACTTTGCGACAACGGGGCCAAAGCCTGAATTGCGCCAGAATCAGTTTGGCGGGAGCATGGGCGGCCCGATCCGAAAGAACAAAACCTTCTTTTTTGGCGACTTTGAGGGATTTCGCCAGGTGTGGGCCAAAAACACCTATACGTCCACGGTGCCCACGGCTGCCCAGGAGAGCCTGGCAGCGGCGACAGCGGTGGGTCAGACGATCCCGGCGAGTTCCGTGCTGGGGAATACGACTCCCCTGGTGGTGAGTGAGCTGGGCAGGAACCTGTTTTCCCTCTATCCCGCACCCATGAATTCCGGGACGACAAACAACTTCGTCTACTCTCCCGCCGATACCCAGTTCAGCAACACTTTCGATGTGCGCGTCGACCAGCACTTCTCGGATCGGAACACACTGTTTGCGCGCTACTCTTTCGATGACGTGAACACCTATACTCCGGGGAGCCTCCCGGATGTTTCCATTAACGGAAAGACATTCGTTCCCAGCAACCCGCCTGGAATCACAGGTGGACCCGCCCTGGAACGCGCCCAGAATCTCGGCCTGGACTACATCCGCGTGTTTCGACCCCAGCTGCTGCTGGAATTGAAGTTCGCATATCTAAGATTTGCCAATCAGTCACTGACGATCAATGGCGCCAACGCCGGGGTTGCGATGGGCTTCGATCCCTGTTCTTTGGGAACCGGTTACTGCATGAATGCCGACAGCGGCGGAGCGAACTATGGCCTGCCGGCCTTTAACATCGCCGCTCCATATACCGGCCTGGGTGACGGATTGTTCGCGCCGCTCTTCGACTACAACAACACCTACCAGTACCAGGCGGCCTTGACGTGGAACCATGGAGTTCACAATGTGAAGACCGGGTTGAGCCTGATCAGGCGGCAGCTCAAATGGCAGCAAAGCATTAGTCCCCGGGGTGTCTATTCGGTCGACGGAACGTTCACGGGCAGTGTCCTCGGCGACCTGATTGCGGGCTACGCGTCCGACGCTCAATTCCAGAGCGATTTGGCCTTCCCACACTTCCGCTCGTGGGAGGTGGGCGGCTACATTCAGGACGACTGGCGCGCGACCCGGTGGTTGACTCTGAACCTTGGTGTCCGCTACGACACGTTTGCTCCGTTCACCGAAGTGGACGGTTACATTTCGAACTTCGATACGGCAACCGGCTACCTTGTTTCTCCGGTTCTTTCTGGACCTAACCACGGCACCAGCACCGCGAACGTAACGACCGACTTCAGCAATTTTTCTCCCCGGCTCGGTTTTTCGGCATCGCTCGGCCGAAGGACGGTGTTGAGGGGCGGATTCGGGCTCTCCTACTTCCCGAATCAGATTGGCAACGCCGCCATTTTGCAGAATGCTCCTCTGGTCGTCAGCCGAGACTGCGGAGGAGACGCCTTCTATCCGGTAGATTGTCCGAGCGAGATCGCGGGCCCCGGCGGTTTGGGGCTTACGATGGCGAGGGGGCTATGGCAGCCCACGCTCGATCCGACCAGTGCGAATTATCCGGATGAGAAGCTGGGAACGGGGGTGGCGGCGGGAACGGAAATTGACTCTGTAGCGAACCATCTGAACTCGGGGCGTCTGGCCCAGTACGCTTTGCAGCTTCAGCAACAACTGAGCGCCAACTTAATACTCAGCGTGGGATATGTTGGCAATCTGGGTCGCCACCTCCCGCTTGTACCGGATATCAATCAGGCGACCTATGCCACTTACGACTACAGCGATCCTGGGTGTGTAAGCAACGGACATCCTACGTACATTCCGACTTGTTTCACACAAGGGCCCATTCCGTATCCAGCCTACAGCGGCGATCAAATCTACGTGCTGGAAAGCGCTGCAAACTCCAACTACAACGCTCTCGAAGCGTCCTTGTTACATCGTTTCGCCGCCGGCCTGGCTGCCAGCCTCAACTACACATGGTCCCATATTCTCAACGACGGCTCTCCCCAAGGCGAAGGCGGCAACCGGCCCGTGGAGTGTGTTCGTGACGGGTGCTTAATGGATTCGGGCAACGGTACCCCCATTCCAGTCAACAGCTTCCTGCAGTACGACTACGGAAACGGCGACCTTGACGCGCGCCAACGCTTCACGGTCATGTTGGGGTACAGCCTGCCCTTCGTCAGGTCACTACCCGCGGCGGCCGTGGAACTGGTTCGAGGCTGGAGCGTCAATGCAATCTTCGCTTACTCCACGGGGTTGCCCACCAGCATCAGCGAACAGGGAGGCGGCCCGCCGGGAACGATTACCAATGCCAGCGGCATTTCAGGCTTTCGAGGCGGCGATACTCCCAACCAGGCTGGCGATCCGAACGCGGGCAACGTGCACAGTATCAATGAATGGTTCAACACCTCCGCATTTACCGCGCAGGCCCCGGGGTTGCTGGGCAATGCGAGACGCAACTGCGTTTATGGCCCGCCGTTGAGACACCTGGATTTTTCGCTCACTAGGACCTTCCCTATTCGGGAAACCCTCAACCTGCAATTCCGCGCGGAATCCTTTAACCTGACCAACACCCCGAACTTTGCGGAACCGAATACCAGTCTCGGGTCTCCCACCTTCGGTGAGATCACCTCGACGGCTCCATTTGCCAACCCGCGACTGCTGCAGTTTGCACTGCGGGTATCGTTCTGAGAATCCATGACCGACACGCCTCGTGCAGCTCGACGTCAGGTTCAGCTTCTCCCCCGTGGACCGATTGGGGACTTGGCAATGGCGCTTCATATGCGCGTATCGAAAGTTATGGGGACAGACCAACGCGCCGCAACAGGTCCTCAAAACGGGGATCGGATCGAAGCGGATCGACACATGGATCGATCTTGAGATAGGTGAGCCCCTTATCGCGCACCTGGTAAGCCTTGTCGAGCCATTCAAACGCGAGGTCCTTTTCCCCGAGGCCGGCATAGATCAGAGCGATCTCATAGGTGCCGACTCCACTTTGACGAATATGCTCCTGCAGCCTGGGTATCAGGGCCAGAGCTTCAGCTTTCCGTCCCCATCGGGCATACGCATTCCCCATGTGCCCCAATGCATGAGGATGATCGCCCAGATCCATGAATTCCCTGACGGACTCCTGATATGAGCCTTTTTCTCTGTAAACGACTCCGAACCAAAAGCCCAGGAGAACCCGCTGTGGGTTTGTCGCGTCGAGCCGCCTGAGCGCACTCAACGCATCATCGTACTGACGGGCATAGTAGTCGGCCTGCACCGCTTCCGCGGCCGACTCGCTGGAAACGGGATCGAGCTGCCGGGCGATCCTTCGCTGCACCCGGGCTTCATCGTCCCGCCCGAGCTTTTCCAGTGCCATGGCGTAGGCCCAGTGTGCCGATGTTCCGCTTGGATTCAGCTCCAGAGCACGCTTCAGTTCCTGTTCCTGCGTGGCCCAGTCCCAGTCCAGGTTCTCGACCGCATCGGCAAGCGCAAGATGACCATCCGAAAGGTCTCCATCCAACTCAATGGCCCTGATGGCGTTGATCTTCTCTTTTGTAAAGGCTTCCCTGTACTCCATCAGGCCGTCCCCACCCAGCAGAGAGTAGGTACGGCTGAGGGCAGCGTACGCCTGAGCGAAACCGGGGTCCTTTTCGACCGCCTTCTGGAGGTAGGTCAGCGCATGCTGAGGATCCCCGACGTCCAGAAGATGCGAGCCCAGCAGGTACAGATCCTGAGCTTCTATGTCGACCGTTTCCGTACGTTGCAGGCGTGCCTTTTCCCGCGGTTGGAGCTCGATGCTGATTGCGTCGGCCATCTCCTGGGCGACTTCGCGCTGCAGGGCAATCACACTGCCCAGGTCCCGAGTGTAACTGCGTGCCCAGATGTGACGATCGCTTCTGGCGTCAATCAACTGTGCGGTGATCCTTGCCTCGTTGCCCTCACGGATGACTGATCCTTCCACCACCCCGTCAACGTTTAATTCCCGCGCGATTTCGGGTACCGATTTGTTCGTGTCCCTGTAGATCATTGCCGACGTCCGGGATATCACCCGCAAGGCCGACACCTGACCGAGGTCCACCGTTAGTTCTTCCGTCATGGCATCGGCGAAGTACTCCTGCTTCGGGTCTCCCGAGAGGTTTTCGAGGGGCAGAACGACGATCGATTGAATACTGGTGTGCGATGGAGACAATCGTTGCCGGGCGATGTATACCAAAGCGGCGAGGACGATCAGGCATCCGGCAAGTGTCGCAAGCAGGCGTGCCTTGTGGCCGGAACTGCGTGCCGAAACCGGGGTGGGCGCAGGGATCGTGAGCTGGTGAACTGCGGTACTGCTTTCAGAGCTACGAGAGACCGGGGAGGACTTTGCGTCCCCCTGCCATGAGAACCTCGGAACGTAGGAACCGGCAGGAAGTTCGATACGGAGTGCGGCGGTCGCGTCGAGTTCTGCGTAATACTGATTGAGCCGTTTTCTTACTTCTGTGGCTCTCACGCGGACCACCGCGTCATTGGACGTGTCATAATCCACGTGCCGGCCAAACATCTCCACGCCAATCATGCGCTCGCGGAGTTCATCTGCCTCACCCGCCAGGGCATGTTCGACAACCAGCCGCAGAAATTCCTGGCATCGCTTCGACCCTGCAAACGCATCGCTGCGGAGAATCCGATCGAGCTCATTGCGAATCGATTCAGTCTGCGCAGCACTGACCTCGATCTGGTCTCCGGATTGGCTTCCTTCCGGCATTGGCAGACAGGGTACCTCTCAGCAAACTGGATGCGAAACCCACTGCAGCCGCAACCCCTGCGGATCGAGACGGCTAAACATGTTAAGAGCCCGTTCAGAGCTGAGACCGAGGCACCGACGGCCAAATCTGCAGCACGCGAAAAACACCGCCGTCAGCTTGGTTGTTCTCAATACAAACACGATAGCAACCGATGTGCCATCCTGCTGAGGCAAAGGGTATGTCAAAGCCCTGATGTACACCGGCAACCAACCGCAGGAACGCTGAGATATGCCGAGAGAGCCCATGACATGGCAACCGGGTAAACCGCTCGAAAATAGATGGATAAGGGGAATACGCGACCGGTCGAACGGGACCTTTCGAAGAGCAAACTGTTCAGAACATTCCCAGTAAACCGAATTGCCGGCATTGTGATATAAGTCCGCCCGGGTCCGCCCTGATCGAAAGCGACGCTGGGGATGGTGGAGGTGAAAACCGATGCTGGATCGTGTTTCCTCCGACCGGACCAACAAGCGCTGGTCAGGGCGCCCTTGGCAATGATCCGACTGACAAGGCCAGACCGGGCAAGAGGAGACGAATCAAAATGGAGGTAGCCGCATGTCCGGCCAGCATAGTCGAAGCACCCGATTTCAGAATCACGTTCATCTCAGATCCTCCGCCGGAGGCATGCTGATGGCGGACGAAGGCCGCGGCTTTCAGGCTGTCCCTGGGAATGGCTGTGGCAGCACGGAGGAGGATACGGGACTCAGTCTGATCGATGCGCGCATCATCGCGGAAGTCCTGCATGAGAATATACGGCTTCGACGGGAGTTGCGGCGGCTGGGGGCGGATCTGCCCGAAGCCGGTGGGATAGCGGCAGGCCCTGCCCAGGCCGCATCGCTGGCTCACGAGATCAAACAGCCGATCGCCGCCGCCGTACTGAGTGCGCAGGCCTGCCTCAAATGGCTGCAGTGTGATCCCCCTCATCTCGCGCGGGCCCGCCAGTCGGTCGCCAGGATGATCAGCGACACGATGCGCGCCGCAGGAATCGTTGATGGTGTGCGCTCCCTGTACGTGAGGGGCGCCTTAAAACGCGAACCGGTGGATCTCAACCAAATCATTCGAAGCATCGCAGCGCTGCTGCGCGATCTCGCAATCCGAAGTTCCATCTCAATTCACGCGCAGCTGGATAAGAATCTGCCCAGGATCAGGGCCGATTTCGTTCAACTCCAGCAGGTGTTGACGAACCTCATGATCAACGGTATTGAGGCAATGGAACAAACGGGGGGTGAACTGACGCTTATCTCGAGAAGGACGGAGGACGACGAGATCATAGTTGCGGTGAGTGATTTGGGAATCGGTCTGCCTGCCGGCGGAAGCGACCCCCTCTTCCGGGAGTTTTTCACCACAAAGCCAGAAGGCACAGGCCTGGGACTGTCGATCAGCCGGACGATCATCGAGTCGCACGGCGGACGGCTCTGGGCGGAAGCGAACACCGGAAGGGGAGCAACCTTTCAGTTCACATTGCCCGTTCGTTAACGTGCACCCCGTTCGGACGCTACCGCGACTTCGAACCCAAGCTGTGAAAGAGATGATGCGAGCTGCCTCACATTTGGCAGACCTTTCCGTGCTGATGTTGCACCCGCGCCCGGTTTTCCTCGAAATCAACCGCGGTGGTGCCGCGATCTGACTGCCTTTCCGCTTCGCATCCGGAAAGCTCATCGGTCCAATCTCACCACTGAGACCGGCGGGTTCTGAATAACTGACTGGGCACCGGTACAACGCCAGCTACGGCAGTCCAGTTCCCGTCATCCCTCTGAAAAGTTGAGATGGGGACCAGATCGCGGCTATATTGATTTCAACCTGTTCGACCGGCCCAGCGAGGATTGCGATGCGGTTTTCCCCCAAGCGCACCCAATCCGTTGCCGTCCTTGTCACGTGTACGGTCGCGATCATTCTGGTAGTTGCGTTTGTTCGTTACCGCATCCGGCGGCGGATCGACTCAGACAGTGCCGACGCGCTCCTACGGAGTGCCGACGACATGTCGTGGCTCAACAACTGGATTGGTGCAGCTGCTCTCTACCGGCAAGCCGAGCTGCAATTCGTGCAAAAACGGCAGCTCTCAAAAGCTCTTTATGCGCGTGTCAGCGAGATGCCGGCCCGCAGCGAATCCTCGACGACCGTTCCGCAGCAAATCGCAGTTCTGCGGCATGACCTGAGCCTGCCCGAGGCGCGCGATCCGGAAGCCCGGCTACGCATTCTGACGGTTCTGGGAATGCTTGAAACAAACTACGACGCCGGAATGGCCCGACAGACCTGGACAGAGGTCGAGACACTCTCGGTCCATCGGCACCATTATTTGCTGGCGTCCCGTGCAATCGGTGAGCAGGGCAT